>AF_2010_repII_A100DRAFT_1000072_pt1 | contig 14895 bp, 18 predicted proteins | sample AmaForreplIIA100_FD_9198 | JGI IMG/M metagenome (IMG submission 9198) | reverse complement strand
TGCTTTTAGTCCCGCTAGAACTATAGTAAAGCCTTCAGTGGAATTCTGCGCTTGTTGCACAATGTCGTCTCCTTCTCCCCTAAAACCAGAGTCGGTGATACTAACAAAGGTTGCTTTTTTTCCGTAGGGAGTAAAAGTCCATTCCACCATAGTAGGGGAGCCATATGATGACCACTCGATGAGGATTCGCTTATTTTTTTCAATCTCTTTTATCGTAGCCTGTGTTGAAACGTTGTACATTTCCCAAGTCCATGTAACCTGCTTGCCTGCTCTTAGCTTTCCGCTGCTTTTGGTAAACCAAAATTTTGTGGTAATTTCAGGATTCATAAAAGCCTCAAAAACCTCTTCAACAGGTTTTCGAATAAGCATTTCAGCTTTTGCAATTGGTTCTTTCGTTAGTTGAATATTTTTCATGGGCCCATATTCTAATCAGAATTAAATGTGAAATTAATATAATAGTTACCTACAAACATGAATTTACGCCCGCCGAATTGTTGGCTATCTTATTTTCCTATAATGACTACTACCACATAGGATTAAATCCAGGTAATTGGAGTACTAATTAGGTTGGGACTTACAAATCGGATTACAACGTTACTTAAGCAAAAAGTAAATACTCTTTTAGACAAGTACGAAGATCCTAAAGAAGCGCTTGATTATTCGTATCAAAACCAGATTGAAACAATGAACAAGCTGCGAAGAAGCGTCGCTGAGGTCGTGACTGCGAAGACGAGGTTGCAGATGCAAAAGACAAAATTGGCAGAAAATATTCGAACTTTGGATGCACAGTCAAGACAAGCTATTGAGCAAGATAGAGAAGATTTGGCTAAATTAGCATTGGAAAGAAAGAACGCAAACTTGTTACAACTACAGGATCTGGATAGACAAATAACAGATATGCAGATTCAGCAGGATAAACTAGAACAGACTGAGAAACGCCTTTCTGCCAAAGTTGAGGAATTCCGTTCAAAGAAGGAAGTCATAAAAGCTCAGTATACCGCAGCCGAAGCTCAAGTACGAATTAAAGAGAATTTAACAGGAATATCAGAAGAAATGACAGATGTAGGCGTGGCAATGAATAAAGCTGAAGATAAGACAGAGCAAATGAAAGCCAAAGCACAAGCACTAGATGATATGATAGATTCAGGTGTTCTTACAGATTACACTTCGGATAAAGATGAGATAGAAAAAGAGCTAGAAAAAGTTACAGTGAAGAGCTCAGTTGATCAGGAATTAGCAAAATTAAAGGCAGAGCGAGACAAAAAACAGAAGAAAGAAGTCACAAATACAGAGACAGCGGAAGTGAAAGAAACAGACGAGGAGAGTCAAAGACAAGAAGAAGAAGAAGAAGAGGTACATGTTACCAGTTGAGAAGTACATCAATAACTATGGCAGTAAGTCTTAGATCTCTTAGATATGATATCTCAAATATCAGGAACAAAGTAGAGGTGTTAAGAAAAATTGGTTAGACGAAGTGAAAATAAACAGACTATTCTTGTAACCGGAGCCACAGGGAATATTGGTAAGGAAGTCATAAAGCAGCTTTCAGCTAGAGCTGATCCAAATATTCTAGTTAAAGCAGCTGTTCGATCNCCTAATGAGCCNATCAACGTACAAAGAAGAAATGTAGAACTGGTTGAAGCTAATTACGACAACCGACAATCTCTTGATAGTGCACTGAGCGGTATTGATNACCTTTTCGTGCTTACTCCGACTCATCCAAAGCTGGTGGAGTTTACTTCCAACTTAGTTAACGCAGCAACAAAAAGATCAACAGGAGGACCGATCAAACATATCGTAAAGCTCTCTCATATAAGAGCTAATGATGATCCTAAAATTGAAATCATTCGATTACACAGAGAAGCTGAAAAAATCATAGAAGAATCTGGAATCCCATTTACATTCCTGCGTCCAAATTTCTTTATGCAGAACTTCCTTGTTTATGGCCAAAGGATAAATGACAAAGTTTCGTTCTACCTACCTGCAGGAGATGGAAAAGTTAGCTTTGTGGATGTTCGTGATATCGCAGCTGTAGCTGTCAAGGCTCTTACCGAAAATAGTGATCAGCATGCAGGCAGGATGTATGATTTAACAGGTCCAACTTCTCTAACTTACTCTCAGGCAGTCGAAATACTTTCAAAGGAATCACAAAAGANGATGAGCTACANAAATATCTCCGACGACGCTGCACGTGAAGCANTGAAGAAACTAGGAATGACTGAATGGCATATCAATGTCGTGATAGAATTATTTAATATTAGCAGAGCCGGATATCTTTCAGCTATATCATCCGCAGTCGAAGACATAACAGGAAAGCAACCCATTTCAATTTCACAGTTCGGAAGAGATTATGTTGATTTTTTCAAGTAGCTTCCATATGGGAATATCAAATCACAACGTACAATGTACTATGAATTCAACCAATGAGTTTTACTAACCTGAGTTTTTCTCTTTATACCGTAATTTTTCAATCAACTCGTTAATCATTTTCTGCCGTCGAATATTAAAATCAGAAACAAGCTATCCGCTGCGCCCTTACTATTTATGGAGTCATAGTATTCATTTGTCTTACATTCACTTAGCATCTGATTAAACAAAATTCTGTTTTCTTCCCGCAGTGCACGCGAAAAAGTCTCCAATTTTCTATCTCGCTTGTGAGAATATGCTTTTCAGAACTCAATATCTCTAGTCTTTAGCTTGTGGCCAACCAGCTAAAATAGCTCGCGAAGTCCTACGGTTATTACTGCCTGCGCACCATCTACATTGTCAGTAATAACTATCTTATCAAGTAGTTAGTCGCTGATCTAGTGAAGTATCCTATACCGACTAAGTAGGATATTACTACTCATTTTAAATAACTCCAATTTCTATAACAGGAATAGAAATGAAAGCACAAAAAGTTGCTCTTATAACTGGCAGCTCAACTGGAATAGGCCGTGAAACATCTCTAACGCTGGCAAGAAATGGTTTTATTACTTATGCAACAATGAGGAATCTTAGCAAAAGTGAAAATATAAAATCGATCGCAGCGAAAGAAAACCTGCCTATTCGCATTACTCAGTTGGATGTTACTGATGATATATCAATCGATAAAGCGGTACAAGCAATATTTTCAGAATCAGGGCGAATAGACGTCTTGGTAAATAATGCAGGGTATGCACTTAACGGAGCCTTCGAAGATCTTGCAATAGATGAGATAAAGGCACAGTATGAAACCAATGTGTTTGGATCGATAAGAACAACTCAAGCAGTTCTTCCAACTATGAGAAAACAGAAATCTGGTATCATTGTAAATATCAGTTCAGGTGTGGTACCCATGGGTGGTTATCCAGGGGGATCTGCATATACTGGTACAAAATTTGCTGTTGAAGGTTTGAGTGGATCTTTGGCATATGAACTTGAGCCATTTGGTATAAAGGTGATAATAATAGAACCAGGAGTTATTGGAACAAATTTCGTCGATAATGTGGTCTTTGCAAAGAAATCTCAAGATCCAAATTCTCCATATTCTCAAATAACGCAAAAGATGTTCTCAGCATTTGAAGAAATGTTGAAAAACGCATCTTCTCCTGAACTAGTAGCTAAGGTAGTCCTTGAAGCTGTTACAAATGAAAACCCAAATCTTAGATATTTCGCTGGAAAAGATGTGGAAACATTGTCGGCTGCTAAAAGAAACATGTCTGACGAAGAGTTCCACAAAATGATGAAACAGAACATGAAGTTAGACAACATCGTGCAGCTGCAATAGAAAAAGACTCGAATTGGTGCTAGATGCAAAAGACTACTACCGGGAAGACCAAGGACTGTAAGACGTAGACTTTAGAAGTATAGAAGGGCAAAAATCTCAAATTAAATGTGCCTTGTGTGGAAAGACCCTATTCAGTAAAGAAAGAGAAGCAGGAACATTCGTGGAAATAATCGATGAAACAACATACACTTTCGATACCAATGATTGCGTATTGATGTTCAAGAAGTTTAGGGGAGTATATGGGAATGATTTTTTCTAGTACTCTACCACTTAGTCTCGCGAAATACCAGAATAGTTTGCAAATGAGAAGCGAATTAAGACCAAGGGATCGACAGATACTCTCTGTCCTAATGCATGGTGTCAAACTTCTTAAGAGCATATTCCCTTAGCTGAACATTTTCAAGTTTGGATATAAGATCTAAGAGTACGGATTTTGCTGGTTCACCATAGGATGCTAAAGTGTCAATCAACGGTTTCTGATTTTCAATATAAACTTCATGTATTATCATGTCTTTGAGTTTAGTTATTTCTTTTTCATATTTTCGTTGCTCTGACAACTCTGCACCTTATTATGTTGTCTGGTCAATTGGCTATTTAATTTTTTTATGATAACCACTTTATCGACTTGACAAATCTTTTCTTCTTACTCGCTAGTAAGCAAGTTTGACGTGACCGAGATGAGAGTTTTAATAGGTAAATAGTAAACTTTAATGGTAACTCCTAATTGAATTAGGACATTGCCTCCACAATACAATACAATAGCTAGAAGATTTGTTGAAGAAATATTTAATGCGCGAAAAACAGAGGCGGCAAAGAACTTTGTTGCTCCTGATATAATTTACCATGGAATAGCTGAAGAGGTTAAGGGTCTGGAGGAATTTAAAAAATGGGTGGTCGAAGATCTCTCAGCGTTCCCGGATATGCACATCACAATACTGGAGGACCTGGTGGATCAAAATAAGGTTGCCCTAAGATGGAGCCTTAAAGCTACGCATGAAAAGGACTTTGCTGACTTTCCTGCCACTCATAAGAAGTTTGAAACTCAAGGAGTCGAAATCCTTCATTTTGAGGGGGATAAAATCAAGGAGGCTTGGACTATGGGTAATTTGGCTGATTTGGTCCAGTGATTATGGTTTCAAAGTTAAAATAAGCCTACGACAAGCTCAGAACTTAATTGGATAATAAAAAAGGTTGGAATATGTGAATTAACGATTCCCATTTTCTGAAATTTTCAAGACAGGACTTGATATAGAGTTTGTTGTTGAGTCTCCTGGCTGATACTTACCCACTTCTCCAGATCTTAGAACGTCATGTTCATCAGTAGCTTTGGCCACCATTACCACAGCCGTTCTTCGCAGTACTGCTGCACAGCAATCGCAGCCCCGACGGAACACTAGATGTCTGGGTAATGGCATTTACTACCCTACAGAAAAGATGTAGAGAGATGAACAGATGATGAGGGATAGAGTTGCCCGGTTGAATACCCCCGCTATTGCTCTTTTTACTCCTCTTCTCATTTTTTTAGACAACGTTATCTCGCTAGTCGATATTGCGACAAATGTTCTATTTCCCATCCTTCTTCAGCAACCTCCTTAACGTGTCAGCGAATGACTCGTTGTATCCTGCGTGTTTGATCACGTAAAGGTAGTCCTCTTCGTGTACCTTTACTATCTTTACCCTCTTCATGTTCTTCATGTACAGCGTACATCACGTAAACATCATATATATTTGTTTACCATGTATACTGCGGATCCAATTGCCATAAAGCACCCTCGACCGTCTTTATTCCAGACAGGCCTGCACATCAGGATATGACTTTAGCAGATAACAAGGGCATGACAGAAGACCCCGAAACAGTTTCTATCAGCTACGAACGGCTTAACAGCATATGGGGGCATCTGCCGAGCTAATTTTGATGATGGATGAAGCCCACCATTTCACGTTTAAGTCCGCAGAGGTGGAAGATCATCATTTCGTGATCACGTTCGATTTTGGCTAAATGTCAAAGTCATCGGGTTTCGAAAAGATCAGTATCAATTTCTCCTGTTTCTGGGGAAGACTCTCGCTTTGATCAAAGGAGCCTTGTAGCTGTACTGTAAAAAAGTGAGAAATAGCACGTTACCTTCGTCAACCAATAGTTTCCCATTGTAGTCAATAGATGGGGGCGTGTAGTGGAGGAGCCTTATCTACTCTCACGCGCACGTCTTGCAAGCCTTCGCCTCCACCTTGTCGCTTTGCTGTGTTTCATTTGGACGGCACCAGCACTACATAATTGATTGTCGCTTGTCCGTTACCTGCGTTCTGTATTCCAGTCAGTTCAACATATCCAACTCCTGGAACGTATAACACGACTGGTGTTGCTCCGTTTGTTGCTGCTACTGGAGTTCCTATCAAAACGTTGCTGCCTTTGACTGTTGTGTTATGGATGTTCTTGATGATCTGGTTGCATTCGAATGATGACTGTACGCCTGCGCATTGTTGCTGAGCGAGTGTGTTACCTTTGCCTTTCACCACTCCTATTTGTCCTTGCTCTATCGCTGGCGTCTGTTCTTGTTGTGGCGTTGTTGTTGCTGGCTGTTGTGGATTTGGATCCGAGGTTGTAGGCGTCGTCGTCGGCGTTTGTTGTGGCTGCTGCTGCTGTTGTTGTCCGTCTGGATATATCGTTACTGGTTGATCTCCGTTTGGACTATCTCGTGGTGGAATTACTGTTACCGGATCTGCTGTCGAACTTGGTGGCGATCCTGGCTGGTCCTTGGGAATCGGTGTTGTCGAGTCGTCCATCTGAGTGCTGGCTGGGTCGTTTGTCTTGCTTGCCAGGACTGCGCTCGTAGGTGAAACTACCATAATCACAAGTGTCAATGGCAGGACTAAAGCGAGTGTCAATAATTTTTCGTTTCTCTTACTTTTCATTTTGCTTTCTTTTCACCTCCTTATCATGGAAGTTGTTTTCATGTACTGTGTTTATCTTCATTGTGTACAGTATAACCCACGTAAACGCAGTATATATTTGTTTACCTTGTATATATTGGATACTAGATTTACCTATGCACAGTCGAAACACTGAAGAGTGTCAACTAGGTAGACTATAACAGTGACATTCATACAACCTCGAAGTGGACAAGAGTGACTTCGTAATATACTGTAATCAAACCGGTTGTATCGTTTGCTAGTGTTGATGGTGTGTATGGTTTGGAACCAATTGTTGTATTTCCAATTCCACGAGGATCAAATACAACTACTGTGTGATTTGAAGAAAGAGTTTTTAGAAGGGATGGGTCCCAGCGATTCATACCATCAGAAGCTTGCCAAAGACCTTGTACGCAACATCAAAGCACAAACCCGCATTTTGTTTTTCATCATCTGACATTTCTTCCAGCATTTGTTCATATCCTATGCAGTCTTGGATGCTCCTATCATTCTGCGACCAGTCTTCCAGTTAATGAATCTACGTATTCTCGACTGCAAGGACATTTAGATAAGCATCTAGTTACTTTGATAATGCGATTTTCGCTGCCTTCTACGCAAGACAATTTTCTGAGTGTCGGGTTATCTTTCATGGCCAGAATTACTCATTCCACGACGGGTGTTTTGGATCGGCTATCACTGACGCTCTAATAGGATGGCTAACCTTTCGTGGTGTCTGCGATAGTTTTTGTTTCTTTAATATCTCGCTTATAACATCATTAAAAGAATCTCCTGCACTTCCGAGTCTTTTCAAGGCGAGATAATTGTCTAAAGAGACTGCAATCATTTTTAGATTCTTACATTTCATAATAGACTTACAACTGTCGATACACATAAAAACATGTAAAATTTTTTACACATTGGTAAAAGTGTAAAAATTGAGGAAATATCAAACTTCGACTGTGGAACATCACAAAAATATAATCTCTGGCATTATTAGAAAAAGTCCTTCAGGAACACGTCAGGAGAAGATCGTAAAGATAAGTCAGCTAACAAGACAGACCGTGTCAGCACATCTGAATGATCTAAAGCAAGAGGGAAGAGTTTATTATCTGAATGATAGTAAAGACAAAAGAAAACGACTATATTTTGCAGAAAATAGAGATATCAACAACGTACATTTATTCTCACAAGCTATGAATGATGCCGGGATAACAATAATTGATCCCATGTTGATTAATCCCTCGAAAGAAGATTCCCTCTTTTTTTCTAAATCACGTAATATCGCTTATTACGAATTGTGTAAGAAAGTACTGAATATCACCGTCTCTAATAAATTTTGCAAGACCAATTTTAACAAGGCTCATTTGTATGAAAAGTGTCTCTTCGAATTTGTTAACAGAGCTGGTGCATTTATGGCATACATCTTTATTGAATCGATGCGGCCAACATACAAATCAACTCTTGATCAAGCTAAAAGGAATGAATTGGGTTCAATTTTACTCGACAATTCTATAAATATTAAGGAAATATTTGATAGATTCCTTTCTTTATTCGGTGAGATGGGCTTGATAAACAGGCAGGAGGGTAATGAATCGTTTATTGAATTGGATCGTAGTAGGTTCGATAAATTGTTGGAGGTATATAAACGACTTTATCCGAAAATTTATAGAGGGTTAGAGGCATACTGGTCAACTTCAAGACAATACTATCTTAGACTAAACACAAAACTAGCAAGGGTAGCAGATTGTAATCATATGTGGGAAGAAACTGATCTCTATAAATACGAAAAGAAGTGCTACCTTTGTAGAAAATGCCATTTGATTGTTAATCGTCCAGTCCCTGGTAGGAGAAATCGAAGGGTAGATAACCTTGTTTGATGAATTGTCAAGCGCAACTAACAAATTGACCTTTTTCGATTAAGAGCAAGAAGAACCTGTCATTTCCTCGTGCTTCCTTCCTTCAAAATCCCAGAAGAGTACAGTGTTTGAGCAACTGTGTTTACTTGACCTTGTTCTGTCATCTTAGAAAGTGTTGATATAAGCGATTGCATCTGCTTTTCCAATACGGACACTCTATCCTCCTTTTGCTTCTCAGACTCGAGTGTTTCAGAATAGGCATCGTATGTTAATACCATCCTGCATTTAGCACAGAATTTGCTATCCGGTTTGTTAGGTTCATTACAGTTCGGACATTGCTTTGGTCGTAATGCCTCAGAGATTTGCTTATCCCTTGAAATTATTCCATATGCTTCTAGGATACTATCGTTTGATTCGTTGCCAAAGTAGTGTAAGTATTTCAGATGCATGTTAGAACCAGGAGACCAACCTGCAAACTGACGTAAATGATGCTCTTTGAGAATTCCAGATTTTTCGGTTAAGGAGGAATGCCTTCTGATGTATGGGTTCCATGGCTTCTTCAACAAATCCCGAATCTTTTGTTTGTCTTCTGGTAAAACGTTCGGGTTGTCTAGTAGTTTTGGGAAGAATTTGCTCTTGTAAACTAGGTATGTTTTATGAAGACTTCTTACGTGTATCACTCTGTTAAGACTCCTACCAAACCCACATAGCAAGATACTATTCGGATTAAGCCCGTGAGGATGCTGCGAAATCCAGTCTTTTATGTATGGTATTGAATCTATCAGAGGAATGTGTCTAGTTCCTGTTTTGCCGTTAACTAAAATCTCTGCGTATTGTTTTTTATCAGATGTAAGTTTGAATACAACATCTTTTATTCTTAATTTCAGAAGTTCATGGGGTCTTGCTGCTGAATCTCGAGACATTGCATGATAGCATCTATCTCTTGGATTAGGACAATATTTCAAAAACAAGGAATCGTCTTCTTGTGTCCATAGGTCAGTAGGTTTGTAGATTGATTTCTCTTTTCTCTTCAGTTGTGGGATGTTTTCTATAACAGATGGCTTTGGCCTTTCGTTTTGTCCCATATCTGGATTATGCAGCCACTTGAAGAAGCGCATTAGTTCTATTCTGTAAATATTGTAGGTTCCAATCCATTTGTGCAATGGATCAACCGTCTCAACTTTGCGAAAGCTATCAAGGAACGATAGTATGTCTTGTCTTGTAAAGTCTTTGAAGGGTTTGACATTTTTGAAAAATATAGATAATTTGCTGAGCAAGATTATTGTATTCCTTTTGTAACTATTGGATGGATTAATCTCTGACTTTAGAGAGGATATATAATCGCATATAGTTAAAGCATTTTCTTTGTTAGCAGGTGATATCCTGTTGTAAAGAAAGTTAAAACAGTCACGTGGTAGTCCTTCGACAGCATTCTCTATCTTCGCTCTTATTATCATGTCTGAGGTAGTAATTGCTGCCGTATTACCCAGTTGGCTCTTTTTCACGGTATTAGATGTAAAAACGGGTTATATAAGGTGGTATTCAATATTACATTATTAAAGAATAACTTCAGCTATAGTCATATTTGCCGTAACATTAACTTCGGCTCTAATATTGGCTAGGTTTTCGAATATCAATCTTAAAAGTTCTTTTGTAAAAAGTGACCAATTCTCACCAAGCTCATGCTGTATAACAAAAACGTGTCTCCTTCCCCCTTCTATTCTATGGTCTGAGTTTATGCCTGAGATTTTCATATATTCTTGTAACACAGAAAGGACAACCCACAAATTATACTGCTTTTTCATAAACAATACCGCATCCTTCATTATATCAAAAGCGACCTGAGCAGCCTGTTTGATTATCTGGTCTCTGAAGGGTCCAACATCTTCTTCTTTTATCCCATTTTTCTTAGCCATATCTATCGCTTTGTCGATCAATGAGGTTAACATTGCTTTGGGAACAGGCATCATGCCAATTCTACTTTCATACCGGTCCCAATCAGAATATCTCTTTAGTACCTGGTTTACCAAAACATTTAGTGATATCTGATTTTGATCTGCTTCGCGTTGTAATTCGTCTATTGTATGAGAATCTAGTCTAAAAGTGATACTCTGGGTTTTCTTTGATTTATCTGATGGTATTTCCCTCTCTTCTCTGAATGGTATACCGCCGTCACTAAATTCAGCGATCATCTTAGTAGACGGTCAAGTGAACAGTGATTTATTAATTACTATGAATATTTACCCGGAACTCGATAAAGAACAAGAAGTTATCGAGCGGTATTACACAGCATTGCACAGTACTCGTCAAGTTATTATAATTCCTCTTAAATGGTGGTACAGCGATAGGCATATCGTCTTGATCCTGTCTCGCCCCNAGCGACAGGATNAAGCCATTTTACAACTAATCCAGGACAATGGGCGTAAGTCATTTGTCACATACTTTCTTCATCTGACGATGATAACAGGACATTTTGCGTAATGACTGACCTTATACGAAACAGTTCCTAAGAGAAATTCCTTGTTTTCCCTAATCCCTCTGCTACCTAGTACTATTGTATCCACCTTTTTTTTATCTGCTGTTTCTAAAATTTCCTCTCCGATGTCATTTCCTTTAACTTCTATTGTGTTTACATTTTTTCTTTTTACTAGCTTTTTAGCTCTTGACTGATATTTTTGTAACATCGCTCTATTACGCTGTTCAAGTTCTTTAGTGATTGAGTACCCAATATTTTTGAATTCTTCGGCTACGTGTACGATTAATAATCTAGCCCCAGTTTTCCTTGCTAGGTTGGATGCATATTCCAATGCTTTGTCCGCATGTTGAGAGCCGTCAACCGCAACTAGTATTCTTGATATCATTTCAGTTATAAAGGGAAGAATACTAGGTTATAATGTTTGCAACAAGTCGTGTCCAAACATAATCTAATATATTACCTAACTGAATAAGAAACAGATCAGCACCAATTAGGATTTGTCTTCGGTAAACCCGAATTTAATTTTATTTTAGACGCAAACACCATCTATCCTTTATACGGATACCTAGACTAAGGCTATCATGCTTTTTTAATACATGTTCAGGTTCACATTCAGTTGACTACTATACGGAACTGATTGTGGTGGAAAAGCAACTATACTTTCCCCCCATATAATTCCCTTTGGCAGTACCCTGATGAGTTTAGCAGGATAATACTCACATTTCTCGAAACATAGTTACTAACTAAGAGGGGACAATACTGTCGTTTCTAGTAAACGTATTGAAGAGTATCTAAACCCCGATTAGATATACAGACCATGTCTGTGTCGTTAACGTAAGAGACCGTGAAGTTATTTTGTATTTGGTATGGTTCGTATGACTATTGTTTACCAGTCAATGCGCCCCCCCGCCCGCATACCCTTAGTTGCGACTGTGTTACACTCTATAGGTGAGCAATGTTTATCCAACACCATTCACGGTCTATTTGTTAATGAATGCTACTAATCTTAATGGAGTAAACACTCAACAACTTGGTAGTTTAATGAATATTCTGATTGAGAAACAGGATACTTCAAAAGCAACATTTTTCGTCAAGACAGAATGGAATGATAAACATGTTGATGGCGGTGGCTTTTGTGTTAGATCATCAATGAAAGACTTTGAAATCGGTGGCCAAACTATCCAAAGAAATGACGGTTATACGATGATCTTTGACTTTCCTCCACAGTTCTCGGGAGAAGGTAAAGGCCCTACAGTGTGTGAAGCCTGTATGTCTAGCTTAGGCGCATGTATAACTCAAACAATAATTGTGCATGCAACAGCAAGAGGAATACATTTAGACAATATAACAATAGACCTTCAAGGTAGCGTTGATCTTCGGGGTTTTACAGGCATATCAAATGAAGTAAGGCCGGGTGCACAAGAATTTAAGCTGAATGTCAATATCAAGAGCAGTTCTGCCTCTAAGGAACAGGTAGCCGAAATTTATGAAATCGGAAAGAGGTTGTCTCCAGCATTTGATACATTGACAAATGGTACCTCAGTGATTGCTGTGAATACTTCTTAATATATTAAGCCTGGAAATAGGATAGAAATTATTCTGATATAAATACTAGGAAAAACAAACCGACTCTATTTTTTACTTGTTTTAACGAGTAAAGGTGTCCNCANACAAGAAGAAGGCAATTCTCTGCAATGCACTGCAGTCCTACCACCTATATTTTAGATGTACGAATCTTCTGTGAATAGAAATATGGAAAGGCTTTCAGAAAGCAGAAGCAGTCTAGTACCGGCTTCGATACTATCATTAATCGGTGGATCGCTGATAATTATAGGCGGCTTAGTACCCCTGAGTATGCTAAGTATGTCAGGCCATTACGGTATGATGTCTGACACTGGTGGAATGATGATGGGAGGCAGGTTTGGGATGATGACGGTGATTCCTTTACAGTCCTTCATATGGACTACAATCGCAGTTGTTTCCGTCATCTCAATAGGCACTGGAGTAGTTCTAATTATTGGCGGATACTCTATTTATGGAAAGCCGAACAGCGCAGGTAAGTGGGGAGTAGCAATACTGGTCGCATCCGTAGTTAGCTTATTTGGCATGGGTGGTTTCTTTATTGGCCCTATACTTGGAATAATCGGTGGAATACTGGCTTTGACAAAGAAGTGACTTCCCCCACAATATTCTCATGAGGAGCTCAAGCAGTATGACTAGTTCAGCGACGTCGGGTCGGCATCTATTAGTAAGACCAAAAGTAGCGAAGGCCTTGCTCATATGTGGCATTATCGCTCCTCTAGTTTGGATTGGTACCGACCTACTCGCGGGTACTCTATACGCTGGCTACAGCTTCACATCTCAAGCCATCAGCGAGCTGTTTGCCATAGGCGCTCCAACGAGCGGTCTCGTGGTCCCGCTTTTCACGTTGTATGATGTGCTATTGGTAGCATTCGCGTTGGGCTTTTGGGTCTCAACTGATCGTAGACGAGCAGAGCGCGTCATGGCATTGATGGTGATCGGAAACGCAATCAATGGCTTGGTTTTATGGAATTTCTTCCCTATGCACATGCGTGGCACTGAAGCGACGTTTACCGACACCATGCACATTGTTCTTGCAGTAACTGGGGTCAGTCTCGCTATCGCGGCCATAGGGTTGGGAGTCACTGCATTCCGAAATTGGTTCCGGCTCTACTCGATAGGTACAATCCTGATACTCATAGTGCCTGCCATTTTGGGATTTATGTACGCCCCCCAGGTCGGCGCAAATCAGCCTACTCAATGGCTCGGACTAACTGAGCGCATTTCCACGTTGGGCTACCTGCAGTGGCAGGTGGTGCTGGCCATCGTCCTTTTGCGGGGGCAGAAAGCTTTAGGGGTTTCATCACACTCACTCCATTATCGGTTTTTCTGATCCAAGGCCATGAGTGAAATAGCAATCTCCACCAGTGTTGATATCTTCTTTCCGATGCCGTTCCGCATCCCTAATCTATTAGAAAACGGAACTAAGACCAACTATTTTGTGAATTAAACCTCATAGTTCTTTTATATTTTTTTGTGTTTTTCATTATTGCTATTTTTAGTGTTAATCACTCACTGCTTTTCAGTATCCATATTTGCCTGGGTTCTGATCAAACTGATTTTTGCAGTTTGATGAACACAAATAGACTTCTTGTCCGTTTACTTCAGAGACATATTGTGCTTTCTTTTCATCAACCATCATATTGCAGACGGGATCTTTCGCCATTTAATATTATAAAACCACAAATAGGTATATAATATATCGAGTTACAATTGTAAATGCTGCTACCGTTTCAGGTAAGTCGCTATCACTAATAATACTAGTATTCCTCTACATGCGAGTAGTCCGGACATGATGTGGTGTATATACAGTCTATGAAAAGAAAAACTACTATTATTAGTATGGTAATTATCGCGATAATCCTTTCTACTGGAGGAATATATCTATATGAAAGAGTCCTTGGACCTCAGACAGTTATACAAACCAACCCTGACAAGGTGAATTGCAGACAGGGAAATATTTTCGATGGAGTAACTAGACAAGCCAGATTTACGGTCTTATCTACATGTGAGAGGGTGGTTGGAATAGTGTACAATATGAAAGGCACAAAGGAACCCGATGGGGATTATCAATTTAATCTGGCTCTAGAATCACAATACAAAAAGTTGCTAAACTATGTAAATAATAATCGTGTTAATGGTATGCTCGTAATAGAAATTATTCCTAAAGGATCAAATTAGTAACCCTTATGTTCAAATTCCAAAGAATGGTGACAGAATTGAAGCCTATGGCGCATGGGTAACTGATAATCTTGCCGGTGGATGGAATGAATTGCATCCAGCGTGGAAAGTCAAGATATTGTAGTGCTTTGACTAATCTAGATACT
>AF_2010_repII_A100DRAFT_1000071_pt1 | contig 14934 bp, 13 predicted proteins | sample AmaForreplIIA100_FD_9198 | JGI IMG/M metagenome (IMG submission 9198) | reverse complement strand
GGTGATGCGGCAGGTAGAGGTATTTTTGTTGGTCCGAAGATCGAGGGGCTGAACGTTGGCATTGATGATGCGGTAAGGGCCGCGAATTGTGTCTCGAGATCAATTGAGAGAAATAATTTTGATGAGGAGTATCTTGGTGAGTTTTACACAAAATCAATAGAAGATAGTCCTTACACTCGCGACATGATGGAGATCGACAAAGAGTACTTAAAGCTTTTTATGGATGCAGCCAAGGATGTTCCAAAAGATTTAATCAAAGCTCGGTATGGCATAATCTTCAAGCTCATGTCAAGTGGGTTATTTCGTGGTCTCGCCGTTGGCTTTGCAAACATACTTGGCTATGATCGGTTATTGCCAATGATCGAGACTACTGAAACATACGTACAAGTTCCTACAGAGTTAGCCGAAAGATTCGGAAAATCTATTAGATCTACATATAGCTGCACTATCCCCACGATCGCAGAGCGGATTGCTAAACTAAAGTATAACGATGATATTTTTTCTCATATTAAAGTTGAGGATCCAACCACTGATTTCATGAAAAAAATGGTTAACATTTGTCCTACGAAATGCTATACTATTGAACAGGAAAAGGTAATGCTCCAACATGAAGGTTGTATAGAGTGTGGTAGTTGCGCCTTAGAGACTGGGTGGAAACACCCGCGAGGAGAGAAAGGAATTGAATACAGATACGGCTGAAAAGAGGGTAAAATGGATCTAGATGGTAGTCATTACCGCATGTTACCAACACATATATAGAGGAGGATCAGATTACCGAGTATGATCGATGAACGTAGAAATGTGCCAAACGGCGGCGGGGGAGCCGACGAATTTGTGAATACCAAGGATAATGTGAATTTGTATACATCGGCAAAAGAAAATTTAATTAGAATAGTAGATGAAGCAGCGAAAATTCAGCCCCAATATTCCCAGTCAATATCCAATTTCCAACTTGATTACATACAGTCAATGAAGAATGTGATCTCAACAACGTTTTATACACAGAAGCAGTTGGCAGAGACCAGCTCTAGGGCTTGGAATGAAACATATCCTAAATATCAATTTACTGAACAGTTTGCGAAGCAAACTAGGGAAATTACCAGAAATGCGATTAGGGCTGTGAATATTAATAATCAGCTTACTATAAATGCTCTTGAAGCGGCGAGAGAAAATTTGAAAATTTATAATAAAACAATCGACGCCATTGCAGAATTTAATACGAATGCTGCTAAGGCATGGAACTTGGTGTTTGTTTCACAGCAGCTAGCAAAAGGATACTGAAGTTCATGCAAATTGTTACTTCAAGAGAATCCTATTGAAAAAATTGAAAATACAAGATTTCACAACATTGCTCGGAATAATCATTTGATTAAATCGTCAACGAATTAAAATTCCTCGTTGGTATTTGCACACAGCAAATTTTTTTGAGTCTTGGCAAGAGCATTTAACGATGAAAAATGAAATAAATCCTGTGGATGACGAGGCCTAAAAATTGGATATTCAGCAGCGCAACGCAAATCAAGTAATTTCGCATTGCATTGCATAGTCGAGTTTCATCAGCGACAAATATTTTGTCACTCTACCTCAGACTGGCATCTTTGTAAGGTAAAAAAGCAGCTACATCTTTGTTTCTAACCCAATTAGAATTCGTGTATTGTTTGATTTAGTTTATTTAAGGGAGAAAAAGTTAATTTTACTATCACACAGGTTGCTAACTTTAACCTCGTACTGGCACGACACGAAAGCTCCAAAAAAATGCACATGCGACAGCCGGGATTTGAACCCGGGTTACCAGATTGGCAATCTGATGTCCTAGACCAAACTGGACGACCGTCGCAGCAATTGAAACAAGAATAAAGGGATATTATATATATAATGATCTCATGTGACATCGGGTATGTCTGAAAGTCATACTCAGATGAATTCAGAGAACAAACTGGAATAAGCATAATAGCATTTGACTATTGCTGAAGCACAATAAATTTAATAGATGCATTTCAAAATCATTTTGCAATGAGTATTAATGTAGAGTATCCCCTCTTTTCATTTGCATAGTTGTTATATGTTTCTTCTACAGTAATTGTTACGGAAATGAGATCATTTTTCTGACAACGGCTCGCATCAATTACTATATAGTCATCTAAGACGTCGGCTGCCATTAGGCTTGCCTCGCTGAATTGGAAGGACACATCAGTCGACGAGTTGATAAGTAGAAGCTCATTTTTCTGGTAATTTGATAACCTGACTAGCATTCCTTCCCGAGGAGTTGCTTTCACCCTTGCTCTCACGTGTCCTATTTCGTGGATAGTGTATCTTCGCATTTGATTTATGGTGACCTCGAAGAAAAACGGATAGCCAGCGGTACTCTCAGCCATCTTGTTGATCCCATCATTCATTATGAGGTCAATCTTCTTTATGGTGTTCCCGTGATTGTAAATCCACTCCTGTGATGTGTGCGCAACATCGTCTATTGTCTCCTTTCTAGAATCAGATTTGTCCTTGCTTAGTTGATATCTGTCAACCCAGGCTTTGTAGTCCTCTGTCATTTCATCTATGAACTGCGCACAAGTGTCCTGATACGCTGCCACGCTTTCGCGTTCACTATCGTCGCCTCGTGTTACCATTCACTATTCAATACGATTTGGGCTAAAAAAATGAATCTAAGAACAACAAACCAAATAGGTTTAATACTCAAGAAATCAATTCGGACTACGTTGCATTATGGTTCGCTTCTCTACTATTTATGAAGAACTCCTTTCAAATATTAGAGAAAACCGGGCTACGTTTATCGCGATTTCGAAGAAATCCAACTCCAATTTATTGTACCACAAAATAACAGAACTCGTAGCATTCACTGGTTCAAGACACAATCTAATCCTTCAATTGCACTTCCCAATTCCAAGCAAGCTCAAAGACATAGACTCATACGGCTGTGAAAACATTAGCGTTGTAATAGACAAATTTGGAAAGAAATTCCACATTTTTTTTTTTTTGGGTAGCAACATCGAAGTACAGGACGCCTATGCGTACGAAGGAAAGGAAGGACTGCGAGTAACAAGTGAGAAGGGCAGAATCGAGATATTACCAGGATCTATTCACATTTGGTGCAAAATAGATGGTAATGTTATAAAATTCTTAGACTGGTTGATGGAGAACCAATATCAAACGACTAAAGGGCCTGGGACTTATACATAGTCTACGTAAAAGTACATTCTGCTCTTACACCACTCGGAGAACTCGAATGGAAAGCAAATGGGGCATTATTATACCCTATTTGCCAGATGCAGGTGCAGCTACCAAGTTGAAGGTGGAGCTCTCAACGAACTCCCCACTAGGAGTACCAGCTACTGCATCTACCGAGACGACCATGTTAATGGGACCAGCCTTTGGGAAAGTTATTGTCTGTACTCCAGTTCCATCAGCAGCATGTTGATCATGAACATCATAAACGGTCTGATTACTTTGTGTTGCTTTGACACTGTAACTGACGTCATTGAGAACATTTTGTTGACTGTCTTTAAACAATATGCCAAATTGAGTAGGTTTGCCCGCAGGTATGGTAAGAGGTTGCCAGGCTACTAACTCTATGAAATATGTTCCCCTTGCGGTTTGTATTGTTATTGGGGGCTTAGGAGCAATTATCTGGCTTTTGGGTGTTGGTGGTTGACCTTGACCAGTAGCTTGCAAATCAAAAGCAAATTGGGTTGGAGGATTTCCACCAGTAGTCGCAGCAAATGTCTGTGCCTTGATTGGATACGGCATAGAAGGAGTAACCCAGATGTTATTATCTACTCCATAGTGCCACGTAACTAGTGTAGTGGGGAATGTACCTGCAGGAACTGTCACAGTTGCCGGCCCAGCTGGTGCTATCGGTGAGCCTCCAATAGCTGCTATTTTTCCCCAATATGGGGCTGATAATGATAACCCTGGTTTTGGAACAAATGCAGATAACCATGCAAGGCTACTTTTATAGCCAGATATGTAATCTCTCATTTGAGGGGGAATCTTCGAAGAACCTAATGGTGTAAGGTCAAGACCGCTCAGATGAAGAGTCCCATTTAATACTTGACCTTGGAATACAACAGTAGTAGGAGCGACCCAATAGTTGCCAGTACTATTAAAATTCTTAAAGTAAACAGTCATCAGGAACGGCTGGCCTTGCGCCGTATCGTGCTCTTGAATTCTATATGTGTAATAAGTATTTGGCTGAACACCGTTCCCCAAATAATAATAGGTAGCTCCGTAGGCAACCTTCACTAGCCCAGTGTATGCTACAGAAACAGATGCCAACAAAAGGAGAGAAGATATCACTGAGCAAGTTAGCAACTTCGAACTGCGAGAATTCTGAAGTGTTTCTGACATTGTATAACACAATTATTAGCTCCCTCATTTGATATATGTGTTTGTAGTTTTGGCTCTATTACTAATATCGGATCAAAAAGTGTTCATTTCGTCATATGAAAACCGCTAACGTTTCTTTGCAGAAAAGAATTTTATCGTTTTATCGATAATTTTTTTTACCTGAAAGATATTGCACTAGAAAACCTAGCAGAAGAGCAATTCCGAGAACAAGAAACGCATTTCCATGACTGATTGCCTCTTCCCGTTCAGTTTCTAGTTGGTTCACATCATGCTGAATATGCATAAATAATATCTGCGATACCAATAAATATTATGAATGATTGTTTAGAAGCACGTTATTAGCTCACCTACATTGATTTTCTAGGAACATGCGTTTTTCCAGATATGAATTGCACAGATGATAATGGGTATGGCACCTCTCTCTCATCCACTGAAAAACACGTGAGAGTGAGGGATGTGAGAGTGGGGATAGTATTCTAATAGAAGGAGGATGTCCTTGGAATTATAAAATAAACAGTTACCTATCATAGAAGGTGGTCAGCCGCAATACCACTCATTCTGAAGTGTCTATGATTAGGATACTTTTTTAGATGTTCATCGCTCCATAGTTTAACTGGTCCGACATCCCCAGCAGCTATATCGAATAGTACGTGTATCTGATTTTCTTCCGTGGTCATACACATATTTTTTGCTTGCTTGCCTTTAGCATCACGTAAGACGAAATGGAACACTTTGTAAAAATGCCTACATCCGACGTTAATGATACAGCCGTAGTTTTACTATTTACAAGCGGTACAACTAGGACAATTGCTTTCTGATTTCACCGATCTAGTAAAGGTCTCGGATACAATTATTTATGAGCAAATTCCAACTTATTACAGAATCAAAGGATGTGCAATTGCGCTAAAATTCATTTTTATGAAGTTGAGTTCAAGTTAGCGGGAATGCGAGTTGTGCCCACCCATAAGAACTGTGGAGATCCTATGACGGATGAGCAAGCGACTAAATTTCAAAAGGAACTCCTCCAGTATTGGGCCATTGACAAAGAAAAATAGTAACCGAAGTTCCCTTATTTAGTAAAGCGTTCCTATCGTACACTAGAGTGATCGATTTTCCATCTTAATCAGGTTTAAATTCACCTAGCTTGAATATGAAGTTAGGTTCGTCAACTTTATTAATCTCCAGATTGCTGATTTAGGTGATTTTGTATGACCAAGATGCTCAATGTAACCATAGATACTTCCGGCGTCGACAAACAGGAAGCTGAAGATTGGGTGAACGAACTCGCGAATGTTTACGCAGATATGGAAATTGCAGACACAAATATTTCTGGGAATAAGATTGCATTTAAAGCAGGTTTTGCAGGAATGGAAGACACAGAGCCTGATGACGTCAAAATGAAAATAGAAGAGTACTTGACGATGAACGAGGCTTTCCAGGCGAATAGTGTATCTGTCAAATAGAAGTTGCTCGGACAGTCCTCTTTCTTCCTCCTTTCTTTTAAACTGCAATACGCTTTGCTAAGGAAAATTGCAATTTTGAATCATTAAACATTAAAGCTCACATTTAAATACGATAAGGTTTACATAAGTTAGGTAAAGATCAATTGACTTGTAAAGGTATATGCATACGCCACAAGGCTCAAAAGCCTGTTGGATCGGGGCGATATGCAAACGGACAGAAAAGATGCCAGATTTGCGAAATATTCATGAAATGGGAGGGTCTGTGGTGTCCTTGTTGCGGATACAGGCTCAGGACAAGACCACGCAATTTGAAGTACAAAGCAAAATTACGTACGAGAAAGAAACAGGCTGTTGAGAATGTTCATGCTACGCTGATCTTGCGGTAGCACTTCAGTATGTTTTTAGCTGTATCGATTAACTGTCGATGTAACCTAAGATTTTGTTGAATGTCAATGCTCAGATCTAAGGCTATTTGCACTAGTTTAGAGTATGTGTTATAATATTTGTCATCTTTGTTTACCAGCTGTCTCTTGACCATCTTTCCAATATAGTAATAACAATCAGGCAGCATTCCTACTTTTTCAAGACTCCGCAACTTTCCTAAGACTAAATCCTTGTCGTATTCGTTAGAGAGAAGATTCTCCAGTGTGCAGCTTGATCTTGATATGGTCGACCTATTGGCCCTTTCGATCCCGATGCAGCTCAAGGCAATCCTAATCCCATTCGACACACTCTCGTCATCGAAATTTATTATTCTGACTTGCTGCAATTCATGGAGGGGCATTGGCCTTTGTCCAGAAAGGATAACTACTCCTTCCAGAAAATCGTATGCAGATAGCTTGAGCCACATAGAGGCAACCACTGGATTGAATTTGAAAGCCCTATCTATTCTGTCGAAATGGAATAACGATTCGAGGATCTTCCTCTTCCCGGCTGATAAAAATGCCCTTTTGGAGTCTGGGTTGCTAATTTTATTGTTAAAAATAATATGCATCTGAGATGTTGTTAAAGGAAATGTCGATGTATAGCACTTTGCCAATGACATATCCTTCAAAGCTATGAGATTTCTTCTGGAGTTAATTGGAATGGTTATTACTTCAACAAAATATTTTCCGATTTTCAGTAAACTGTTGTCCGAATGATTATTTTCCGAAAATACCGCCAAGTCAAACTCACAACAATCAAATGAGAATTTTTCGTCGGCTGCTCTACAGCCAACCAAGCCAACTGGGGTCTTAAAGTTGTTTTCTACGTAACTCATGATTGAATCTGGTAACTTGCGCATGAAGGTAAATTCATACGATGTATTAATAGGAGGATCGTGACATGGAATTCACTAATTGGTTGGTTTAGATTGAATACTATACTTCATCGTTTCATCCAGTATGGCGAGTAGTTTATCACGGCAGCACGCTCCAAACACACGTATTTATATCAATAAATGACAGCTGAATCGAGTTCACAAGTTATTGCTCCGATGGTGTAGTTCGGTTAAGCATTTCGCCCTCTCAAGGCGACGATCCCGGGTTCAAATCCCGGTCGGAGCATGTACTTACCACAGTTGGACTCTGAAGTCCGGTTTTAGTCCTCATCTTAGACTAGTTTACGCATCCAGGCTAATCAATGGACTGTCGTTTTCTTCATCGTCCTGTTGTGGTCAGGACAGAAAGCTATTCATAGGTATATAATAGATATCCTCAAATTTAGACTGTTGAAAGACATGTAAAAGTGCTTTTCGATCTTCTTTCTGTGGCTAGCTGACCCCCTTATTAAGCGTGACCTGGAAGGTCTCGACTGTTGAATGGGGCGTATCCAAAGCTGCTGTCAAAGTGAGCAGTAGAGCTCTGATAGATGTGTGCAGCTGCGCAGCTAGCTAATAACTAGAAGAAGAGGAGGTGAAAATAAAATCTGAAGTATATAGCTTTAGATATTGGAAAGAAAGACTGTAAAGCATGTATTATGAACTTAGATGGTTCTATAGCTGAAGAATCTATCTACAATAATACATTGGATGAAGCTGGAATGTTTGCTTATTCAACGGTTAAGAAATATGGCGAATGTGCGCCAGTATATGAATCCATCTTGATTACATTTTTCTGCTTGGTATTACTACGGCTGTGCGATCTATTGAATGTTTGTAGTAGCATTTCTTATGGTGTTAGTCCGTTTATTCCACCAATTCTTTCCTTAAACCTACGTCAAAGCCTAAGCTAAAGAGACGTATTTCTCCTACTCCAGAACAGGATTTTTGCCAAAACAAAAATATCGATAGTAATCTTAAGTTTTGGCATCTTATTTCTATACCATATCTCTGATTACGTTTGATTACAGGCGGTATAGGCCACAAACTACTATCCTATAGTGTCCAATTTCTCACACCGTCCTCTAGCCACTCCTATTGCATCTTGCGATGAACTACCTACTGGACTCCAAATATCGTTCCTAAAGCGTAAGACGATCGATTCTTAAGTGCCGGCATTTTCTTGCCAAATCTCTTTGAAACGTTAGATATCTGGCGAAGCGATACCGATACTTAGAGGAACTAGTGCCTAGGACCGCTAATGGAGAAATATAAAGTAAGAGGTAAAGTCAGTAGGTAAGTAGAAGTAAGCTTATTGTGTATTCAAATAACTAACCTCATTACTTACCAACGATATACTTACTAAGGGGATGACTGCCGACTTACCTAGTAACAAACGGCCTACTAAGAAAGAACGTATACATGAGTTATTTTCCGAAGGCAAGTATTCTGACAAGGACATTGCAAGGATTGTCAGGACAACTATCGCAAACGTGTGGAAGGAGAAAAGTACTCTAAAGAAAAGTGAAACATTGGTGAGGCAAGGAGTAGAACGCAGGGACCGAACTCTATTAGTCACATCAGCGACCCAGGATGATTATGCCATCAGAAGGAAGTCGACAACCCTTGGGTACCAAGACCTTCTAAACATTACTCCAATTGACCGTGAGGGTCTGAAAAAATTATACTCTAGTATCAATGCAGGGAAAAAACCACACGAGATAATTGCTGCAAACGGCTTTCACCCAGCGGTGGTTGAAACAGAATACCTTAGATCTCAGAAATTTCGTCATGACATGTTGGTGAAACGTATAATAGCGGAGGTACTTACAATGAAATCTAGCGAGAAAGGGACTACGTTAATAGACAAATATAATGAAGAGGGCTATCTTTCTGATGACGATCTAATTGAACTTCTAAAGGAATACATGTTAACAATGCATCGATTGGGGGCCACAATGCAACGAGTTAGCTTGGGGCTTCCTGCATGAGGAGGAACACTCACTAACACGATTTGAAGAAATTTAGAGAAATATCGTCTGATTCAGAGTTGCTAGCCTTCGTGAGGAAATTAGGGACTAACGAAGTTTCAATGCCTGTTTTGTACCTTAAAAATNAACTAACAGAGGTCTAAAACATTTTTAGCAAACGACTTATAAACTAGTAAATTATTATCTGGTTATTATTGGAGAATTAATAGGTTAGGTCACTACCAGTACTACTGGTACGGACCTGGTAAACTCGTGGATCACTAGTATTACTGGTCTAATGATTGTTTTAGCGACACTCGTCGTGTAGTCTAGTGCTGCCCCTTTCCTCTTCTTCTTAAGTGCCTTTATGTGAGTGCACAGATTGACTAATCTTGTAATACAGATGATGTTTTCTACATAGCTGCAAGGAAAGTACGAAGAAGCTATCAAGTCTTTGACTAAGGTAATAGAAATTAAACCTGAAGATGCTGATGCTTTAAATATTAAAGGTAATGCTGTTTACAATTTCGGAAAATACATTGATGCTATAGAATGCTTTGACAAAGCTTTAGAGATAGGTAGACCCTGAGAAATTATCAAAATGACAGCAGCTCTGGAATGGAAGAACTGTTTGAGTATTTGTAGTTAATTCAGCTTCCCTTAAGGGCTTTTTGATATTCCTTTTCTGTAGCTCTGAGAATGGATTTTCCATCTAAATTTCCCTTCGATTTCAGCATGGCTGCGACAGAGATTCCCCCGGCGCCTACGCCCTCCTTTACGAAACCGTTGGGGAAAGAAGTTAGCCCTTCGATTGTTGACTTCTGCATATGCAAATCCGAGGCGAGTACTTTAACCTCTTTTGAAATTGATCTGACCAATCCTAGAAGGTCCGAGGAGCTATCATATGCGACATAAACTGTAGTACCAATATGTACACGCTCCAGATTAATTTCTAGTGACTTTAAGATTCCTAAGACAGCTACCATTTGTGTTCCGCCGCTGAGTAATACACGACCACCAACTGAAACAACACCTTCCGAAATTCCGGCGATAGCTGGCATCATTGGATCGCCCAATCGCGAAATTGCCTCCATTGGATTTTCTCTTAGCTCCGCAAATGATATGCCAGAATTCAAAATTGCATGTTTGAGAACTTCGTTTTTCAATTGATGGGGATTTATTTGCATACTGCTGCTTACTTTATACCTGGCATCGATTCCAAGAGCATGCAAAACAGCGAGGGTGGTCGTAGTGCCGCCCGGGATACTCTCGCCAAGAATCACGAGATCGAATGTGGTTCCCAGCTGCTTGCCTAGCACTTTTCCATATTCGAACGCTTTTTTTACAGACTTCTTATCAACCGCTTGACCAGTTTCTATATTATGTCCTGGATTCAGGCCAAATGAAATAAATGGGATCGCGGGTTTGATTTTGGAACCCGCGTCAACTATAAGGTACGGAATCTTGGCTAATCCCAGTGCCGCTCTTGAAATTAGTACCGGCGAGGGAATCCCTTCTGGTGTTATTGGAATTTTGTCTGTGCATTTACAGAAGCCATAATACAAAAATTCTGCATCTGCAGCAGGGGTGTACTTCACTAGCTCAGCATTAGCTCCAGCAGCCGTGATTCCAGGAATAGAACTAGTATCAGTGTGAGAAATCACGCAAATGAATATTGGTACGGTGGTTGAGATATCTACTCGGGATGACTCTGTATGGCCTAATAGCCTTATATCATGATAGGGATAGTCTTGCAATTATTATTCATCATAAGTAATATATCTCAGAAAATCTTCCTTGGATCTAGGCCTGAGAGTGCTATTTGATTGTTTTTCATCACCCAGCGTCGAAGTTTTCTTTGCTCCATAATTGTGTCCAGGGTAGACAACCAAAGAATCGTCTAAGTTTGCTAATTTGTTATGTAGACTATCGAACATAGCTGCGGGGTCTCCACCGGGTAGATCAACCCGGCCGCAATTCCCGACAAAAAGAGTGTCACCTGTAAAAATCGACTCCTCATTCGCAATAATAGAAATGCTATCGTTTGAATGACCTGGTGTATAAATGACACGTAATCTCAACCGGCCGACCGACAACACTTGACCATCTTCGACAGATAGATCATGAATTTGACTAGACATGGTATGCTGCACTATTCTTGCACGGGTTTTTGACACTACCTTTTCATTACCCAGAACATGGTCAAAGTGCGTATGAGTGTTAATAATATATTCAACTTTCAATTTATTATCGCTTATAATTTTGAATATTTTTTCCAAATCCCATGAGGGATCAATTACAACTGCTTTGCCACTAGCCTCGTCCACTATTACATAAGTGAAATTAGACATTTGCCCAACAAGTATTTGAAATATTTTCATTGCCGAAATTTCACCTCAAAACACTTCTTTCTGATTCTCTGGGTATCCCTATTTGTTCAATATGGATACGACCAACGTAGCTTCTATTTTTCAAGAGCCCCAATTTTAATCTATGAAAAGTGACAGTAGCATTAGCTTTGATACAATCTTGCCCTTTTGCTCCGGTATTAGGATCGAGCCCAGACGGGATATCTACAGCAATAACGTAAGCGTTTGATTGGTTAATGCACCGGATCGCAGAGGCGTACGGATCAGTTACTCCCTCCTTTATGCCAGTGCCGAAAATTCCATCAATTATTACATGTGCGTTGCGAATCTTCTTTTCGATTCTATGGTCTAATTTGTAAATTGAGAGTGATTGGATCGAGCTCATTTTCGAAATAATTTCCCAATTTACCTTTGCTTCTTCAGTTCGCAAGTCTGATGGGCTCCCTAATAGCATCACTGATACCTTGTATTTTGGATCTGAGCTAAGATGTCTAGCAGCTACAAATGCATCTCCTCCGTTATTCCCTCTACCGCAAACAGCAATAACTCGGATTTCGTTTTTTCCTCTTCTGTTAAATTTATCTCTAATGAAATCGGCCAACCCATGACCGGCGTTTTCCATCATATAAATTCTCAAAACTCCAAACTTGCTGTGTGCATTCTGTTCTATCTTATACATTTGGATGGAGGTTATTGCTCTGTTTTGTGGTTGAAATTTCACCCGTGATCCTGTTGCCAAATTGGTGTTGTCTATTCATTCATGAAGCAGTATTTAATTTAATAATATAATGATGGATATAGGTCATTTTCGTGTTTGATGGATGACCACAAATAATGGATCAATTTATCACATTAATAGAATCACTTCACAAAAATGAGGATTGATTCCAAATTGCTGTGCAGCCCTTTTAGAGGAACATCAATCTAAATGCAACGAAACCGAACAACAGCAGAATTAGAATGTAAAATTAGGGAACATCTCAACGAGCTCCATGCGAAGCTCTCTTTTTACGTTCTATTATTCCTATCACCTGATAACCATATTCCAAATTGTGTCTCACATGGTTAATGCCATGAGATCCGTGAGGTAAGAATTTACCATCTAATACGTTTTCTATGTATGATCTCGTCTTTCTAACAGACACGCTTGCATGCTGAAATTGATTGTAGGTAAGTTTTTTGCCAAGCTCGTTCTCTAATTCCTTTCTAAGTTCGCCTTCTGAATCCATTAAAGCTATATACTTTTGTAATTTATCGTAGTTGGCACATAGATCTGTCAATTTGTCTATGTCTGTGCTATCTAATTTGTTAACGAGAGGCACCAAGCTTGCTTGCTTTCGCCCTGTTATTTTACTCAAACTATCGATTAGACTTCGATCCACTCTTACATTTCTATAAGATGAAACCTCTTTGCTAAGACGTGGCTGTGCCTTTCTCTCTTCAAGATATTTTTCCAACATATGTGGGCTAATTTCCCTTCCAGCAGTATCTTTACCTTTGAGGAGTATAAAGACCAAATCGATTACAATCAAAGGGTAATGGGATCTCAAAGAATTATCGAACTGTGTATAATTTTCCATAATATCTTTGTAGACTTTGAAGACAAGCTCGCTTAAACGATGGCGTTTACTGTCTTTCTCTCCTATTTGTTTCGTTGCTAGTATAAGAAAATCATAAAGCTGGGATTGTGTGAATATATATAATTTATTTGCACAGATCTCGGCGATAATCCTCATAATTTCTAACCATTGCCCACTCTTGAACGCGCTGCCTGGAAGGCGCTTAACCGCATCAAAGATATTTCTTCTTAACTCTGTGTCAATACTAATACCAAGGACGTCTAAACAATAAGTTAAAAATTGATGCGAATCGGAATAATCTGGCATATTATTTATGTGCTTACCGCCAATGCTGGTATTCATATTGCATCAATGTTCATGAGCTATGTCGATAAGCGGGAAAATATGTAGATTTAAGTACCGAGCACAACATTACCTGAGATTTCACCATTCTGAAGTAGTTCTCATTGTTAGCTTATTAACGTTACTAACATGTGGTAAAGATCTATTTTATTCTGTAGTAACATGTATATGTTTGAATTTTTAGTCATCAAGTATGCGTCGATACTTACAATGAATTTGACATCCCTTTTGTAATAGAATTAATGTAAACGTGTTGATTCATAATGGCTAACAAACAAAAGTCAGGATGTGTTAATTTGGTATGTGGCCATTGAAGCAATGTAGCAAACACGTTCTACATCGCAAATTAAGCAATAATAAATTTGTAAATAATAAAGTGTCGTGGTAGAGATCTAATTGAATCGAATATTGAAGAATTCACCTGCCGAACTGAGAGACTATTCAACCAGCTAAGATCTGAATTTGTAGTGTTAACAATACACTTATGTCCAGACGCACTATAATATTACAATTCCAAATCGGAAATGACAGAATATTATTTCGAACTATCCTATTGACACGGAGTCATTAATCGATTTTCGTCTTGGTTGAAACAGAAAGCAAATACACTGCTTGACAAGTATGAAGACCCTAGACAGTTATTACTTTATACCTTGGCACAACAGGTATAGATTTTAAATTAGGCAAGGAGAAACTTAGCAGATGTAGTTGCGGCGAAGAAAAGGCTATTAACGCAGAAATTGAAACTGTGGGTAAATATCTGCATTCTAGAAGAGCGAGCGCGTCGCGCTGCTGCATAAAGCCAGGAAGATTTTGCACTGCTCGCGTTAGAGCTAAAAAACTCAAGTTTGTTACAGGCTGGGAGTTTAAATAAACATATGACAAAATTGNAAAATGAACACCGAAAGTTGGAAGATACTGAAAAAGGCCTTTCTACAAAAGGAGAACAATTCTGTTCGATGAATGAGGTCATAAAGGCCCAATACCAGGCAGCTGAAGCTCAGGTGCGGATCAAGGAAATTGTGGCAGGAATTTCTGAAGAAATGTCAGACAAAGGTATGGCGATGGATCTGGCAGAAGCTAAAAAAAATAAAATAATGAGGGCAATGTCAAACGTCCTTACGGATTTTACTTCGACCAGGGAAGTGAACAGGAATTTGATACAGAGCTTCAAAAATCACTAGCCAATTTTAGAAGAAATAGCTAGATTAAAGGTGGAAGCCAGAAAAAAGAAGAAACAATGCAAGATCGAAGATGCCAATTCTGCAGACCGTGGTTGTTGAATGAGAACTTCGTCGATGCTTGGGCTGAAGAATGGGAGTACTACTTTTAGTGTGCGACACATGAGTAGAAGCTTTAAAATCAATTTAGTCAGTCTGCACAAACCAAAATCTGATAATAAAGATTCTTACATGGGAGTTCGAATAATTGGAGATGGTCAATATAGAGTAGGAATTCGATCGCAGCCAGCATCAGAAAGGTGGACTCCGAGCCGATAAACATAATTAAACAGCATGAATATCCTCGTGAAAGTATGTCGAATATCTG
>AF_2010_repII_A100DRAFT_1000070_pt1 | contig 14945 bp, 10 predicted proteins | sample AmaForreplIIA100_FD_9198 | JGI IMG/M metagenome (IMG submission 9198) | reverse complement strand
AATCTTAGACCAGCAGAAAATGATTAATAAACTAAATGCAGAATTATGACAAAAATAAAATGATAGAAGACCATATACATGTCAAACATGCATGGGACTTAAATACCTCCACTCTTATCCAGAAATATGTACATCGTTGTCGCTGCTCTGACTGTTCTTACAAAAGTTTAAACATAGAAGGCATGTAGGGTTAAGATGAGTTTTAAGCGTATTCAATCCGGCTGGCCTTCCATTGAAGACATACTCAAGGCACGGGAAGTGTTAAGGAAAACTGTGAGAAAAACACCATTGCAACGGTCTGACACCTTTTCTAAGTTAGTAGGTACAAACGTTTTTCTTAAACTCGAATCGTTTCAAAAAACGGGTTCGTTCAAAGTAAGAGGAGCGTCCGTTAAGCTTAACGACCTCGCGGAGGAACAACTCAAATACGGTGTCATAGCTGCATCGGCAGGCAATCATGCGCAAGGAGTTGCTTATGCCGCATTAGAAAAGAATATTTCATGTACTATAGTGATGCCTCAGAGTGCGTCGCCCGCGAAGGTGGCTGCTACAAGATCATATGGTGCAAAGGTAATTTTAAGGGGGTCAGATTATGATGAATCCTGGGTTGCAGCTCAGGAAATTGCTAGGGATGAAGGTCGGACTATTGTTCATGCGTTTGACGATGCACAAATAATTTCCGGGCAAGGAACAATCGGTCTGGAGTTATTGGAAGATCTTCCAAAACTTGATGAAGTTTATTTGCCTGTTGGTGGTGGAGGCCTAGCCTCAGGCGTAGCGATAGCAATAAAGACAAAAAATCCCAATGTAAAGATTATCGGGATAGAATCCAAGGCATTTCCTACCATGAAAGAGTCTGTGTCCAGAGGCGCCATGTATCAAATGAGAGATGGATATACTATTGCGGACGGTATTTCGGTAAAGTCTCCCGGCAGACTAACTTACGAAATAGTTAGCGAATACCTTGATGACTTGAGACTCATCGATGATTCATCTATAGTCGAAACCATGTTTTTACTCATGGAAAGAACAAAACTAGTAGTTGAGCCAGCTGGGGCAGCAAGCCTTGCCTATCTGATTTCCAACTCTCATCCAAATAAAGATAAAAATATTATAGCCTTGTTATCAGGTGGCAACGTCGACATGTACTTGCTAGGACAAGTGGTAGCAAAGGGTCTGATGAATATGGGGAGGATGCTTAAAATTTTCATCCAGCTACCAGACAGGCCTGGTGCCTTGAGGACCATAGTGGATAGCATTGCAGAACTAAGCGTCAATATCGTCGAAGTTGAGCATGACAGACTAAGTCCGAATATTTCAGCTGGGACTGCAGGGGTATATTTAAGTCTTGAAGTGGAAAATGAAAATCATGCNAAACGTCTAACTCAATTTCTTATAGATAAAGGAGTCGAATTCCGAATCCTTAGTTGACATNACTGCAAATNGTCTAGTTGATAAAATTATATTCTCTAAACCCAGCTTTATCAGCAGTCTTACCCCCTATTTTGACTAGGACAAATTCTCTGCGATTACCGGAAAGAGATGTGTTGAAGATTCCTTGGTTCGCCCGGAGGCGTTCATATTCATGGATCGATAGTTTTTTTCTCGGTCCTATTTCCTCTTGGAGATTCATTCCACCCACAATTTTCTTGTATTCAGGCTGAATTACGCCGCTAAATACCATTGCACTACAACCGCTACCATATGACCCGAATCCCACTCTCTTACTTTCAAGATGGGTGCCCTTTCTGTATTCGAATTCCAATAGGCTTCTGAAACCCATATACATCGATGCTGTATACAGATTGCCGATCATGGCCGACGCTTCTAGTGAGCTTGCCATTTTCTTCTCAAAAACCTCATTGTAAAAAGACGTCTGCATGAATGCTCGTCGGAATCTTTCGTCTGCTTTCATAAATTCAGTGTCAGCCAAAATTGATTCAATGGTGCCTCGAGGATCTTTGGGGACTGGTTCTTGCATTCCAACTTCTCTGATGATCTTTTTCCACCGCGGGAGGTATCTCCACTCGTGTCTTAACAAATATGCTAAAGCCTTTTCACCCATGCGTCTGTATGGAAGATGAACACTGAATAAATCTATATGATCAGTAATGGATTCCCCATCTCGAAGCTGAATCAAACCTGTTTGGATAGCTTTTTCTTTGTATCTATCAAAGGCCTTTCTCACTTGAATTAAATATAATAAATTAGAGTANGTTCCATTAACAAGTGGGGTTTCCTTTCCAATAGGCCTGTAAAAGTCGTATTCGTTTTTGATAATTGTGGAGGCTACTTTTTGGTCAAAAGCCAGTAATCTAGGATCCTCCTTCAACAGAATAGCAACCGCACCGGCTCCCTGTGTATATTCCCCCGCAGAGCCAATATCATACTTAGCTATGTCGCTCACGATGACGATGGCAGCTTTACCGCTATTTTCTTCTGCCCTAATCCAATTTGCGTTATCATATAGCGCGTATGATCCGCTAACACAAGCAAATTTGCATTCGATTCCGCCGGCGTGTTCAAAAGACCCTTCTCCGTAAACTTGTTCGAGCATTCCTATTACAAATGAATTCATTGCTTTAGATTCATCTAGACCCGACTCGGTAGCAACATACATTCTACCCACATCTTCAGGTTGCAGATGGTTATTTTGCATTAAAGTCAAACAAGCATTAGCGGCCATACAAGCTGGGTCTTGGTTACTATCGACTAGAGCCATTTTCTTTACTCCAATCCCGTACTCTAACTTACAAGGATCGATCCCTCTAGCCTCCGCAAAATCCTTATAATCTACATATAACTTTGGGACATAAATAGCCATGTCATCAATCCCAACTCGCATGTATCGGTCCCTCCACCATGTAGAACAGAACTACATGTGTAGACAATTTAAAGTTATATTTAGCTAGTTTTGACCAAGGGTCATAAGTTAATTGACACGAATTCCTTGGAGCCTAGTGATTTTTTATATTCTGATAAAAGTTATCTCTTTCTACAACTTCGAAGCCAATTTGCTTGATTGCGGTTACGATGTGATGCTCGCTTAGTTCGGTCGATCTAGAGCCTGTGGCGCTCACTACTTCTTCACCAATCAAAGTTCCACCGAAATCATCCGCNCCATAACTTAATGCCATCTGCGCCATGCCTATTCCGTTAGTAAGCCAGGATGATTGAACATGGTCTACTAACCCGTAATACATTATCCTCGAAATAGCGATCATCTTAAGCAGATTTAATCCCCCTGGAGGATACTTTATTACACCTTCTTTCTGTAACTGAGTTNTATTAGGTTCAAAGCTCCAAGGGATGAAAGCCATGAACCCACCAGTTTTCTCCTGAAGTTTTGCAATATTCATAATATGTCTTGCTCTTTGTTCTTCTGTCTCGAAAGTGCCGTACATCATCGTCGCAGANGACTTTAAACCTAATTCGTGCGCCTCTTCCATTATTCGAAGCCATTCTTGGCTCTTGATTTTAANAGGACTGATCTTATCTTTCACGTCATCTTCCAGGATTTCTGCACCAGCTCCGGGAAGAGAATCTAATCCCGCTGCTTTAAGTCTTCCAAGAACCTCCTTAGTACTGCTCTTTTCTACTCTTGCAATAAGATCGATTTCCGATGCAGAGAGTCCGTGGATTCCGACATCAGGGCATTTTGCCTTAATTGCTCTGAAGGCGTTCTCATAGTATTCGAGTTTCAGGCCTGGATTGTGTCCTCCCTGGATAAGGACCTGAGTAATACAGTACATCTGTTTAGACAACGAAACACGACTCACTATCGCCTCTAATGGTAGCGTGTAACCTTCCTCATCTCCTATCGGACGGTAAAACGCACAAAATTTGCAGTTTGTTACACAAATGTTAGTATAGTTTACTATGATGTTATTCACGAACGTGGCTGTATTCCCATATAGTTGGTGCCTTAGTATGTTAGCTACCAGTCCAATTTGGTAAATATCGTTAGATTTGATCAGACTTATACATTCATTGAGACCAAGTTTTCGACCTTGCAGTGCGTTATTTAGAATATCAGCGACATCACTTCTATCTATGAAATCATGTACTATGTCATCTTTACTATCCAATGTTAACGTACCTGTGTGGATAATCATTACTATTTATTCCTTACAAAGTGCGTCTATCTCTTCTGTCTGAGGCTATGCCCAAGTTCCAAAGATACAACACACATATTATATATCAACTTCATAGATATTACTGGTTTGCTAATTGGCAGTGTAGGGAGAGGAACAGCAGCATTAGAACGGGCAAGGGCTGGGCAGGAACTATCATATCAAGACGGAATCCAACTCATGAACGAAGAGAACCTTTTCTTTCTAGGCGCAGCCGCAGACGATACCCGCAAGCATTTCAACGGTAATACTGTAACGTTCACCGCTTCGTATTACCTGAATTATACCAATATTTGTGCTGCCAGCTGTCCGCTGTGTGCTTTTTATAGAAAGGGCACCGAAAATGACGCTTATACTCTAACCATAGAACAAATCGTGTCAAGGGCCAGAATTGCAATAAAACAAATGGGAAGTACTGAATTACACATCGTAGGGGGTTTTCATCCTAATCTAGGTCTAGAATACTACGAGAACATGATAAAGGCAATAAAGGGAGAGTTTCCTAGTGTTACTATTAAGGCATTAACGCCAGCGGAGATTTTCTTTATATCCAAATTGACTCGAAATTCGGTAAGAGAAGTAATTCTCAGGTTGAAAGCAGCCGGGTTAGATGCGTTACCAGGGGGCGGCGCTGAGATTTTTGATTCCGAGGCTAGGAACATGATTGTAAGAGGGAAGTGTTCTGCAGAGGAATGGCTCGATACTACTCGTCAAGCCCATGAGTTGGGGCTGAAAAGTAATTGCACGATGCTTTTCGGTCATGTAGAGAAGCCAAGACACATTGTTGAGCATATTTTAAAGATTAGGGAACTTCAAAAGAAAACAGGAGGCTTTACCACCTTTATTCCTTTAAAGTTTAGCTTAGAACACACAGAGTTAGAAAAGAAAAATATAGTTCGAAGTGAAAGTCCTTCGACGTACGATTTGAGAGTCATCGCGGTATCTAGATTGCTGTTGGCAAACGTGCTCAATAATCTTTCTGTCTATTGGGTAGCATTGGGTAAGAAGTTGGCTCAAGTAGCCTTGTCATACGGCGGCAACGATCTAGTTGGAACGGCCTTCTCCGAGGAGATATTTAGGGCTACTGGAAAAAATATAGGGACGTCTATACAAGAACTAGCTAGCTTGATTAAAGAAATCAATAGAGATCCCGCTCAAAGGGATACGTTCTTCAAAATAATCAGAAGATTTAGTTAATAATTAATTGATAACAGCGGTGAAGGGTATGAACTACGCCAAACTTAAGCGAAAATTAATCGTAAGTTCATCGGCAATATTCCNCGCTGTTGGCCCATCTTAAACATCTCTTTGATAGATACTTCTCCAATTGTTCCCATATCAATAGTTACGTTGCTTACGTACATATCTATAAACTTGCTCATTACATTCTTCGGTTGTCGTCTACTATACCTCATGGCATAATCTAGAGCAGCATCCCTGTTTTTAAGACCATAAAGAATAGACTCTTTGAAAAGCTCATTGAATCTTCTGATCTCTTCACTTGTCATCGACTTGATACTTGCGACGTTAATGCCCAGTGGGACCAGAAGCCCATTGGTTGTGGCATTCCACCATGGACCAAGGCTAAGCACTTTTCGTAGACTTAAACTTGAATAGGTGATCTGCGCTTCATGAATGAGTATGCCGGCGTCGACTTCATCATTTAAGACAGCTTCGGGAATTAGTTGAAAATTCATCTCTTTTTCTATGAATCTTCCGATAGCTAGATTCAGCAATAAGTTGGCTGAAGTCATCTTTCCTGGCGTTGCGATTATGCTATTCTTCAAGTGGGTAATCGACAATCTTTTCTTTGATACAACTACTGGACCATAGTTTAGGCCGAAACTTGCTCCACTTCTCAAGATAATGTAGTCCTTCAAGTATGCGTACGCATGGGCGGAGATCGCAGTAACATCGATCTCATGCTTTAAGGCCCGTTTGTTTAGGGTCTCAATATCATCTACAACATGTTTAATTCTAAAATCTAACGATGCCACTTTACCTGCTATGAGCCCGTAAAACATAAAAGCATCATCAGCATCGGGAGTGTGGCCTAATGTGATTTCTTTCAAGACCCGGAATATGGCAAAGGAATAATATTTTCTTTATTTTCCGTTTTTGATTGGCTCTATATCTTTGCTGAAATGAAACAAATAAGCGAGTTTACCCTCGCTCATCTAATTATCGAATGGCATTAGGTCTCTTGAGGGTTAGAACGATCCATACTCAGCATCACAAGCATTCGGCTAGCTATGAAATAGTCAGAATTCAAGATTTCCCCTTTTTGTTTGATGTGGATTCTTAGTATGCTATGATTGACGTAGGTCCATCGGGTTTTGCCTAGCCTCTTCATCTCTATCTTGTGTTTCCTATGATTTTGTCTCTGGAGACGGTGCAAAAAACGGCGCACAGAGTCAACACAAATATTACAAAGTCTAATGAACCGAGAACTTAACAGAATCTAACTTGGCATCTTTAAACAATTTGAATTGTGAACTATGGATATGGTGATGCCGAGCACAGCAGTCAGTCTCCAAATCCATATTTAGAATTAGATTTGCGGGCCTGCGTATAATCTGCATCGATGAGGATGATCCTGTCTCAAAGAGAGTACTGTCCCTAATCGTTCATATGTATCAATCTTTTGTTCCTTCAGTATCACAAGGATCATCTCATTTCAACAGTTTTCAGTTGGCAAGACCGAATGGTGAGATAACAGATTGATCAAACATCCCATAATTGAGTGACAAAAAACTTTGTTATACGTTTACACATTGGAAACAGGCAACGTTTAATAAACCTCCACTGAATTTTTTTCGATTATACATGCCGAAGTTTAAATCCACTCAGGATGTTCTAAGGATTATAGGTAATAAGGAGCAAATTCGTAACTTTGGTGTTATCGCTCATGTCGACCACGGCAAGACTACGATGAGTGATAGTCTTTTGGCGGCCTCAGGTATTATTTCCCCCTCGGTTGCAGGCCAGGCTCTGGCGCTTGATTCCATGAAACTAGAACAAAACCGACAGATGACGATTAGGGGCGCTAACGTTACTTTGTATTATGAAAGCGAAGGCAAAGAGTACGTGATTAACATGATTGATACTCCAGGCCATATTGACTTTACAGGAAGAGTTACTCGCGCGCTCAGNGCAATTGACGGTGTGATAGTCGTCTCTGATTCGGTGGAAGGGGTCATGACTCAAACAGAAACCGTAACAAGACAGGCCTTAGAAGAACGAGTGAGACCTGTTCTATACATTAACAAGATTGATAGATTGGTAAAGGAACTACGGTTAGACCCGTCTGCGATGCAGAAATGGCTCTCAAATATAATAGCTGAATTCAATAGGCTTGTCGAAGTCTACGCTGAACCAGAACTCCGGGAAAAATGGAAGGTTAGCATACAGGCTAATAGTGTCGCATTTGGTTCGGCTAAGGACAAATGGGGTTTTAACTTCAGTATGGCTCAGAAAAAGGGTATCGGGTTCAAGGACGTTTATGACGCTTATACCTCGGATGACTCCGGCTTAGTAAATTTATTGGCTGAAAAGGCCCCTTTACATGAGGCTGTTCTAGGAATGGTTGTACAACACCACCCACCACCACATGTAGCCCAACGGTACAGGATACCCAAGATTTGGGCTGGAGATTTAGAATCCGATATTGGGCGGTCTCTTGTAGCTTGTGATGATAGTGGACCCGCCGTTATGATGGTTACAACGATTAATGTAGATCCTCAAGCGGGAAGAGTTGCGACCGGCAGGCTTTTCTCAGGAACTGTTAAGGATGGTGACGAAATATACCTGATAGATGCTAAAAGGCTTGGGAAGATTCAATCAGTAAATATCTACATGGGAAATACCAGAGAAGTAGTGAGTTTATTGCCTGCAGGGAATATTCCCGCTTTATTAGGCCTTGATCACGCAGTCGCAGGTGAAACGATATCGACTGTAAGAAATATTCCTGCATTTGAATCTATTAAATATGTTTCAGAACCCGTGGTTACTATCGCAGTAGAGCCAAAACATGCTAAAGACCTTCCGAAACTTGTCGAAGCGTTGAGGCGAATCACGGTCGAAGATCCGAACCTTACGGTCAAGATTAACGAAGAAACAGGCGAAACGCTGATGGCAGGAATGGGGGTGTTGCATCTGGAAATTGCAACATCACTTTTGCAAGAAGCAGGGCTGCAAATCACCACTACCCAGCCATTGATCAATTACAGGGAAACAATCCGTTCGAGAGCAGGACCGATAATGAGCAAGTCTCCTAACAAGCACAATAAGATCTTCATGCGAGTGGAGCCGCTTGACAATGATACGATCGAATTGATAATGTCTCGGAATATCAGAGAAGATATGGATAATAAGGCAATGGCAAAGATTCTTCGGGAAAAAGGTTGGGTTGCTGATGAAGCACGTAATGTAGCTGCAATAGATATAAGCGGAAATGTTATGATCGACGAAACGAAAGGTGTCCAATTTATGCAGGAATCCTTGGACTCCATCAAATCAGGGTTTGAGGACGTAATTCATTCCGGTCCAATAGCACATGAAACTGTAAGGGGTGTCAAGTTTATATTGCATCACTTCGTCCCACATGAGGACCCTGCGCACAGAGGTTTGGCTCAATTAATGCCAGCGGCGCGCAGATCTATGCTAGGCTCGATGCTCATTGCGGATCCCGTACTCCTCGAGCCGATATTAGGGATAGAAATTAAATGCCCTCAGGATCAGATCGGGATTGTTGCAGGTATTCTATCGGGAAAGAGAGGCAAGTTGCTAAATGTAGAGCAAAGGGGTTTAGTATCGATTATACAGGGTGAGGTACCAGCCTCAGAAACATTTGATCTGTCTGAGGTGATGCGAGGTGGGACCGCAGGTAAGGCTTTGTGGAGCACGTATTTCAAGACCTGGCAGCCCGTCCCACAATCGATTCTCAGGTCACTGGTGGCACAGATAAGAAAAAGGAAGGGACTAAACCCAGAGCCGCCAGGCCCAGACGAATTTATAGATAAAGAATGACTAGACCGATACAAATTGAGGATACAAAACGTGACTCAAGGTACCCTTCAATGCAATTTAAAGGGCCCTGACAATTTGGTATTTTCTCTAACCGTTAACTTGAATGCACAAAACTGATTGCGCGATCATGTAGAATATTTGCAAACTCGCGCATATCGATATTTTTGAAGGAGCCAATACTTTTCAGCAAGTCCGGCTCTCCTCCTTCTTGGATTATTTGCCTATCGGTTAGCTCCTCGCTGATTTTATCTCTCAGTCTTGGCGGACAGATCTTACTATGATAAATACATCCTAGTGATCCGTTAAACATTTCCTTCAAATGGTCCTCGCCCTTTTCTTCATGAAAGTGCGGATTCCTAGTTTCAACCTGCATAACTTCTATGCCCTTATCCATAGCTTCTTGATTCTCCGTAGGCAAAATTCCACCGAACTCTTCCAGTATATTCACTATCTCGTACGGCTCCACCGAAAAGCCTGAAGAATAAGTCAATAGCTCTGCTAATTTGATTGACATACAATGCTCACCCGAATTTCCGGTTCTCATGACTTCAGTTTCAAACCCAGTATAATACGAAACCAATGAATTAAGATAGAGATTTGTTATTTCAGACACCCTTCCCCATTTTGAAAAGTATAGCCCGCTCTCGGACACCTTTGGTTTGTAAATCCATGAAATGCGAACCATTGTATATGGGGTATTGGACATCGCGACGCCAGATGCGAATATTTTGACATATTCGTTCACAGCTCCAGGTACATAATTATCGGCATCGATAAACCCAACGAACTCTCTCCCTGCCATCTTAGCAAGAAGCATTCCTACTACCATTCCTTCGGCCTTACCATTCCTCACGATGTCATCCGGACCAAATATGCTAGTATAGCCGACCTTCTTTAGGGCATCAGATAATCCGGGATCTTTTTGATGCAGAATTAAGGTATTTTTCCCCACAAATCTGTTGAATTGTTCCAGTGCTTCTTTTTCGAGCTTAAATCGGTCTACCGGCTGCCTTGGACTGTTGGAAACGATAATTGTTAGGCAATCATGCGGAATCCCGCTTAATACTCCCTCAAGCAATCGTAATCGTTCTCCTTTAATAGGTATAACAATGGCCATTTTCCTCTCGATTTCCGATATTTCCGCATTTCCCACACGTCGTATAGCTTCTAACGCTGGCCTACCATCGTTAAATCCGGAGTCCAACTCATACACACGCTGAACGCCATGAAGACTAATGGCTCCAAACCTTTCCGTATATCGCGGGAGATCGAGTTTCATGTGAGTCTTAATGAAGTAAGTGTTTATATCTATTAAAGGATATACAAGCCTTATGAGTTACCCTGTAATACTGTTTAATTAATCTGCTATTCAGAAAATAGCTTTGTGGCTGCTGAGTGATGGGTAAGCCAATCTTGTCAGTCGGATATTGCGAGTGTAAATCAACCAAATCTAGCTCTGAATCGAAAAAACGTCGTTGAGTAAAAATAGCAGTACCGCAGGGCACAGGAAAAATGAAAGAAATTATTCTTAATCGTCATTTACTATTTGTCACTGATATAACTGATAGGAGCCGTTTCATTCATTTTGTTCTGTATGTGCAGTAGACGTATGCCTTTTTCTGTTGTCCTATATGTTCTCATTCCCTCTTCATATTCCATCAAACCATTTTCCACCAATAATGCTAGATAGTCTCTCAACTGATTGAAAGACAAGTACGCTTTGTACATTAATCTTGTTTTAGTAGCCCCTCCTCCGTTCGCAGCATCTAAGAGTAGCCCGACTATATCGCTCCTACTTCTGTATTTCATATTCTGCCATATGTAATCAAACTAACTATTTATGAGAAGCCCAACTAACTACTGATCTATATGTCGATTTCTCTTATATGATAATATTTCATTGTCTTATCAATCATAACTATTTGTATGTACAAGTAAGCATTATACTAGGAGGAACCTACATTTCCTTTGAAATCCAAGTAATCAGGTTTTATGGGTACAAATTAACACCTGAATTTCTGAATGCTTTGAAAGTATATTATAAGAGCAAAAAAGACAACTTAGTTAACCAATTCAATAAACATATCAACTCAATTTTATTTAGGAATAGATTGTCAACAACTGTTTCATTACTTTAGTTGTAATTGCATAATTACAAACTACTCCTGACCATGGTCTAACATAGTATTTGTAGACTTCGGGAACCATTTATATGGGATGCTTGGTGTAACGTATATTATATCCATATCACCTGCGGTATTCTATCATATATTTAGTGACCACTCTTGTTTACGGAATAAGGATTCTGTAAAAAGGCTTTTAAGCCATTATAGGCAATCTATTGCAATTGGAGCTGAGTTAATTGTCTATCGTAAATGATTTCTCAGCCCATAAAATTGGGGTGACAATCATATGTGCGGGATAGTAGGCGTTTTGAGTAAGAATGGTGAAAATGTCGTGCCTCTGATCGGATCTATGCTATCATCCATGATAAATCGAGGTCCGGACGGAGCATCAGTAGCAGCTAATGGGCGTGTTGTAAAGTCCCAATCCTTTTCAAATCTGGAATATCACAGACTTTCTGGGAAGAGTGCTTTAGGACACATTAGGCTTGCGATCGTGGGTGGTACTTGTGGACAGCAGCCATTTAGCAGTTGTAACGGAAGGCTTACAATTGAGCACAACGGGGAGATATACAATTATAAGAAACTTCGAAAAAGATTATTCAGCCACCATCTATTCACGACTCGAACAGATAGTGAAGTTATTGTTCATTTACTGGAGGATCACTTTCGCAGATATAATGATCTTGTACGTGCAATTAAGAAAACTGTTGCGGAACTAGACGGTGTATACGGTCTCGTTATTAAGGATGAGCTAACAGGAACCATCGCTTTGGTGAGAGACAGGATGGGTGTGAGACAAATTTATTACAGCGAAAACGATCGCCTAATCGCTTTCGCATCTGAGCGTAAGGCCTTGTGGAAAATCGGACTGAAGGAGCCTACAAACCGAGTGCTCCCAGGCTGCGCCGTAATCCTGGATCCAAAAGGCCCGTTGAAAGAAATCAAAGTGTCTGATTCTCCTGTGAATCGCGATCGTGTTGTGTACAAGACAGTTGGTAGTGCAGTTAGTGCATACCAAAAAGCATTGCTTGCTTCGATAAAGAAACGCACCCAAGATTTTAACAGAATCGGCATAATATTTTCAGGAGGAATAGACAGTGTAATCGTTGCGTGGCTAGCTAAGAGGACTGTCAAGGAAGTTGTTTGTTATACGGGGGGGGTTCATGGGTCAAGCGATATCGCATTTGCTAGGCGGATAGCTAAGAGACTTAATCTCAAGTTACGGGTTAACGAGCTTACAAATGATGAAGTAGAACATTTAATCCCTGAAATTATCGACACGATTGAAGACACAAATGCAGGACAAATAGAGGTTGCTATCCCAGTGTACGCTGCAGTCAAGCTCGCACACGAAGATGGGATCAATGTAATGCTCACTGGACAAGGAGCGGACGAGCTTTTTGGTGGCTATGCCTGGTATTCGAAAGTAGTTGAGAAAGAAGGTTACCAAAAATTAAGGGAACATATGACAGAAGATCTGCTTTTGCTTCACAGAGAGACTCTTGAGAGAGAGGATAAAATTACAATGGCACACAGTATAGAAATGCGAGAGCCGTTTCTAGACTCTAAGGTGATCAGTGGGTCGATGCAGATGGATTTGAAATTGAACGTGCTGGGGGGAGACGACGGGTTTGGCAAACATATCCACCGCAAATTGGCTCAGAAAGTAGGCATCCCAACAAGTATCGCGTACCGAATAAAGGAAGCGGCGCAGCATGGTTCAGGTATTCATAACGTGATTGATACAATTGCTAGAAAACACGGGTTTGATGAATCTACGATATCAAACAAATATCTGGATGTTCTCAGATCACGGGAGAGAATAGGCAGCTCACAACGATACGGTTATCTATTTGAAAATGAGAAAATGTGGATTGCTGAACCACACGTCCAAATGTACCTTGATAGTATCGCAAAGACACTGCCAACTTTCGAACAGAACGTTGTAGCAAAAACAAGCAAAAGTCCAGTAAAATAGGGAAAACTTGACCCTAATATAGGGACTATACTAACTCCATCTGACAAAGAGCAATGATACGTTGAGAAGGCGAATACAATACAAGCAAACAATAGGAGAGAGCGCGTTGAGTTTGAATATCAAAAATTAGAATCTGCCCGTTTTGGATAGGTTCATGACATGCAGGGGGATACCAGCTATCTCGTTTGGGCTCTGGGATATCCAAAATAGAATAGATTGACACAGCTTTAGTAAGCATTATTATTATTACTAGAAAACTCGCGGTGGTCTGAGTAACTGCCGGAATTGCACGGACCTATAACTTATTTAGTGGCAAAACATATTGGGACAAACGAACAAAGGGACCTGTCGGAAATAGGTGGATGGGTGATGTAGCGGTATCAAACTCCGAGGTTCGAGACTTACAAACCGAAGTGGAGCCGCTTCTACACCATCTGCAAAAGACCTAGTTAAGTTAGGCTTCCTGATTATTTATCTGCGTTTGTATCTATTAAGATAGTGTTCATAAGCTTCAACACATTTTAGCTGCGTTTCGGATTGAATTGACCCAGGCCGAAGCTTTCTTATATTGCTGATTGCTTCGTCGGCGTGCAAATTTTTTTGTTCCTTAAGCAGATAAGCTGCTAGAATGGTTCCCGTTCTTCCCTTGCCCGCTGCACAATGAACCATAACAGGATTTTCTTTATCAATATGTCCTTTTATGTAATCAACCGTCTTATCCAATTCTTCGAGTGAGGGTGCACCGTAGTCTTCTACTCTCATGTGAAGAATGTCGATATGAGTAAGAGCTGTATAATTATTACTGCCATTGTAAAGATTACTAAGCCAGTTTGCTGGCAATGGCACTTCTCTTACTGTAACTATGGCCCTGATGCCACGTGCGATTACCCATATAAATTGGGAATAAGTCATGGGCATTCCACTCCCAGCTAGCTTATCTCTTATGATCCAACTAAAATTGATCGGTCTATCTTCTATACGACCTCGCACCCATCTGTAAACATGCCCAATTCTAGTCATGACATAATTCCACGTGTGGGGTACATAATTTAATCGTAAGTCATAGCCGGTTGCATGGTTTAGGGTGGGTAAAATCAAGCCCTCCCCATTGGTTTGTGTAATTAGTAGGTTGGTAGGGCATGTCAGTATCGATCATTATTAAGAAATCCGGGGGAGAGATCTTCTTTGACTAATCATGAACCTTGATACGCAGCTTCCACAAAATCATTTCAATCCCAACTTACTACCCCGCTAACGGTACGTATTCATGATCAAAATCTTCGAGAACAACATAAAATATGAAAGGTACAGCTTGCATTACAGATAAAATGTTATGCTATCCTAAAATATTTATTCCTTTTTTGTATAATTACAGCTAGAAGGCAGAGGATAGAATTGCGTGATAAGCATCCCCCCATAATACGGGTTGCAAAAGCGTGACAGAGGGTTTGTTCTCCCCTTATAGGGGAGTGTTGTTCCCTGCATTGATTCCTCTGTCTTCGCTTTATCCATGATGTCTAATTATGGTTTATATAGCTTTAGTTGAAAGGCAAATGATGTCATTTGTCCTCTGGATAGAATTCTAGGGTTGAAGGGTCTAGGACGCCCGCTCTGTCGCGAAAGTCAACGATACTAGTTACAATTTATCAAACGTCTCTTGACTCTTAATTAGAATAGGTG
>AF_2010_repII_A100DRAFT_1000069_pt1 | contig 15122 bp, 10 predicted proteins | sample AmaForreplIIA100_FD_9198 | JGI IMG/M metagenome (IMG submission 9198) | reverse complement strand
CCATCGCCAAACTTTCTTAGAACCTCGTCATAGCTCACCCCGCCGAAACGGTGCTCCAACGCTTTTTTAATCGTCGATGGCGTAGCCACCACCAGCCTGACACCATAGCCAGTGATAAACTTGACTTCGTTGATGGCAATTAGATCCGTTGGATCCGACATAGCCACTGTCAGCGTAGATCCCAATAACCTCAGCGGAATGATTTGGTGCTTCTGAACGAGGTGGGGTGGGACTAGGCTAAATACCGAATCTTCAATTTCCGCGGGATTCGGCTCGACTATATCGATGCCAAATTGCTTCGCAAGAAATTCGGTAAGTTTAACCTCAGTAGTAAAACCGAGTCTGACCAGCTCTTTTGTTACACTCGAGCCGTTATCACGTTCCTTTTCCTGGGCTTGGGCCAGCTGCTCACGGGTAACTATCCCGCCCCGGACCAACAGCTCTGCGATGCGCTGTTCCATGCGAAATTAGCAATCGGAAAAAGCTCAATTATCTTAAAGGATAGAGAGCCTGTCAACGTAGCCAATAAACAGGATTGTTAAACAGGATTGTCTTATTTGATTGGCAATGGGCCTGAAGTACCTGGAAAATTTATCGTTTTTCCTGAAGGGCTGCCTGGGCGGCTGCCAGCTTCGCAATCGGCACGCGGTAAGGAGAGCAGCTCACATAATCGAGGCCTATTTCGTGGCAAAAAGCGATTGATTTCGGATCACCGCCGTGTTCTCCACAGATACCCATTTCAAGATCGCTCCGCACTTTCCTACCTTTGCTGACGGCGATACGCATGAGCGCTCCGACTCCGTCCCGATCGATACTGATAAAGGGATCTTCGGGTAAAAGACCCGAAAGCACATAGCTAGGGAGAAATTTTCCCGCATCGTCGCGTGAGAGGCCAAGGCAGGTCTGAGTCAGATCATTAGTACCAAAGGAGAAAAACTCTGCTTCCTCGGCAATCTCATTAGCCACAAGACACGCGCGCGGCAGCTCGATCATTGTTCCGATAAGATAGCGGACTTTAACGCCCCAAGCCTCCATCGTTTTTTTAGCGACGCCCTCAACAATCTCTCGTTGCACCGATAACTCCTGGAGGGATCCAACCAAAGGAATCATCACTTCCGGAAACGGATTCTTTCCTTCCTTGCGCAGGGCGCACGCCGCCTCAAAGATGGCGCGCGCCTGCATCTCGGTAATTTCTGGATAAGAAATTCCTAACCGACAACCGCGGTGCCCCAGCATGGGATTGAACTCATGCAAGATCTTCACTTTGTCTCGCAGTGTTTGAACAGGCACTCCCATCACCTGAGCGAGTTCCGAAATCTCCTCTTCGCGGGTAGGAAGAAATTCGTGGAGTGGCGGATCTAAAGTGCGAATCGTCACAGGGAGACTGCCCATGATTTCCAAAATACCTTTAAAGTCTTCACGCTGCATGGGAAGTAACTTGGCTAGAGCCCGCCGCCGCCCGGCTTCGTCATCCGCCAGGATCATCTCGCGCACGGCTTGAATCCTATCGGCGTGAAAAAACATGTGCTCGGTGCGGCATAGGCCAATGCCTTCCGCTCCGAAGGCTTTGGCTACGCGTGCTTGATCCGGCTGGTCTGTATTGGTGCGTACGCCGAGTTTCCGTGTCTCGTCGGCCCACTTCATCAGCTTTGCGTATTGTTGGTAGACCAACGATTGACTGTCGTCTAAAATTCCGCTTCGCAATACCTGAAGCACTTCGGAAGGAAGGGTACGAATTTCACCTTGGATGACTTCTCCTGTACTGCCATCGACGGAGATCCAATCACCTTCTTTTAGAATCGTTTCGCCCACGCGCATNATCCGCCCCGCGTAATCGATGTTTAAAGCCTCGCAACCAGCCACGCAAACTTTGCCCATTTGNCGCGCTACCAGAGCTGCGTGGGATGTCATACCGCCCCTTGCTGTGAGAATCCCCTCCGCTGCTTCCATCCCGCGAATATCGTCCGGGCTGGTTTCAGTTCGGCATAGCACGACCCGTTCGCCGTTCTTCCTCCATCCCACGGCATCCTCAGCGTGGAACACTATCCGTCCTGTGGCCGCCCCGGGGCCTGCCGGTAGCCCTTTTGCGAGGATGCGTCCTTCGTTAGCAGCTCGATCCTTATCTTGACTGTCAAAAATCGGTCGCAAAAGCTGGTTGAGATGATCCGCTTCAATCCGAAGCAGTGCGTCCCTTTTGGAGATGATGCGCTCGCCCACCATGTCAACTGCGATTCTCACTGCGGCAAAGCCAGTTCGCTTTCCTGTCCTTGTTTGGAGCATCCACAATTTGTCGTTTTCAATGGTAAACTCGATGTCTTGCATGTCCTGGTAATGTTTCTCCAGCAACTTGGCGACTTTCTGGAGCGAGGCATATGATTTGGGCATGATCGTTTTGAGCTCGCTTATGGGCTTAGGCGTGCGAATGCCCGCGACTACGTCCTCCCCTTGAGCGTTGACCAGAAACTCGCCATAGAAATTTCTTTCGCCGGTGGAAGGGTTACGGGTGAACGCCACTCCAGTCGCGCAATTTTCTCCCAGGTTGCCAAAGACCATCGCCTGAATGTTCACCGCAGTCCCCCACTGTTGCGGGATGTGATAGAGTTCCCGATAGGCGATGGCACGATCGTTGTTCCANGACCCAAAAACCGCACCGATCGCGCCCCAAAGCTGCTCGTAAACATCTTCTGGAAATTCTTTTCCGGAGCGGGTTTTAACCTCCGCTTTATAGTTCGCGACGACTTCTCTTAGGTCATCTGCCGTGAGCTCCGTATCAAAACAAACGCCACGATTCTTTTTCTTACGCTCCAAGATAATCTCAAAAGGATTGTGTTCGGTCTTATCTTTGGGCTTGAGCGCTAAAACAACGTCGGCATACATCTGCACGAAGCGACGATAAGAATCATAGGCAAACCGTGGATCTTCTGTTCTACGGATCACTCCTTCAACCGTCTGATCGTTAAGACCTAAGTTCAGAACCGTATCCATCATTCCGGGCATCGATTCTCGTGCGCCCGAGCGAACGGAAACTAACAGAGGGTTGTCCGCATCGCCGAAGCGTCTCCCGAGCGATTTTTCAATCCTGGCAAGGGCCTCCCGAACATCAGCTTCCAGTCCCCTGGGATAGCGACGATCATGCGCGTAATAGTGCGTGCAGACCTCGGTGGTAATCGTAAACCCTGGCGGAACAGGGATTCCAATGCGCGTCATTTCATGTAAGCCAGCACCCTTTCCTCCCAGCTGCTCGCGCATTGCTGCAGAGCCTTCCGCCTTCCCGTTACCAAAGAAATAAATATATTTTCTCTTGACCGGCATAACTGATAATCCTCACGATTCTTAAGCAAACTTTACGGTGTCTCTTTGGCACCGGGTCGACACGTAATGCCGTTTAAAGCGCACAGAATTTAACGAGAAAAGGGGCTGACTTAATCTCTCTACCGATTTGAAACTGAATGAATCGTAACAAGATATGACGAATTTCTCCTAACACAGAGGATGACATGGAAGCACTGGACAACATCTCGCCCTTGTGCAGATCTGTTAATGCCCTAAGCGCCGCCACGCCAACCGGGCAGCTTCCTCTTGTTGATCTAGAACAGCGCTCACAAAGAATTCCACCTTCCATGGAGTTAAACTGCCATCGGGCCGTCAAATCGCCGTCACGTTCTTTGCCGCAGCTTTTGCAACCAGCCAAAGCTGGCTGGTATCCCGTCAGACGGAGAAGCGTGAGTTCAAATGAAGTAAGGAATAATAACGAAGCGCCCTGATCCGCCAAAAAATTGAGACCGCTTTTTAGGTGATGAAAGACTTGCGCATTGTCATCACGGTCGCCTATAAGTCCGTCGGTAATTTCAACCATATACGAGGCAAGAGCGATTTTCTCAAGAGAGGAAATCAAATTGTTGAATCCCAATAACAAATCGGCGGCCACTATAAAAACTAAATTACTATGCGGGCGATCTTGAAAGCGCAGGTCAACCAGGGAGAAAGGCTCTAGCGAGTTCACAAACCGCTTGCGTGAACGCATGGCCCCTTTTGCAATGCCAGTAATCTTTCCGTGCTTCTCGGTCAAAAAAGAAACTATTCTATCAGACTCCCCATAGGGGCGGGCGCGCAAAACAATAGCGGGAGTGACAAGGCTGAAAGGCATAGGTCGTACTTATTCCATATGGTGAAGCTCTACCATTTTTTACTGGTGCAGACAAGTTGTTAGAATATCAGCAGTTTCTTCGAAATCCAGCTTGACAAAGATAATGTCCATGATTAAATTTTTTTGACTAATCGTGCGGGAGAAATTTTTGGCATGAGCGAAGAAACTAAAAAAATTCACGAAGCGAACAGCGCCGATGGTAACACAGAAGAGCGAACAGCGAACGAATCGCAGTCTTCGGAGAATTCCACCCCTGAGGACTCTGAAGTCAAGAAGCTCCGTCAAGAACTTGATGCAACGCGCGAAGAGGCAAAGGGTAATTATGACCGTTTCGTTCGGCAAGCCGCAGAACTCGAGAACTTCAAGAAGAGAGCAGCGCGCGAAAAGGATGAAGCGGTTCGGTTCGCCAATGAAAATTTGATTAGGGATCTTTTGCCTGTGATAGATAACCTGGAGAGGGCAGTTTCACATGCCCANGGGGGAGGCAACGGCAAACCTCNTCGAAGGCGTCGAAATGGTCTTGAAAGGGCTCCTCGACCTCTCGTCGAAGGCGTCGAAATGGTCTTGAAAGGGCTCCTCGACGTTCTTGCGAGGCATGGAGTAGAGCAGATATCGGCTGTGGGGCAGTCGTTCGATCCGGGAAAGCACGAAGCCATGGCTCAAGTGGAAAGTGACAAGCACGCGNCCAACACGGTTATAGAGGAACATCACAAGGGGTATCTGCTAAAAGACCGACTCCTTCGACCCGCCCTCGTAACTGTGGCTATGTCGTTAAAAACACGAGAGAAAAAAAACGGCGGAACCGAGGTTGAAAACGATCCAACCGATGATTAAATAACTTCTGTTTGTCTATTCAGCATTAAGGAGTCAATAAGATGGCTAAAGTGATTGGAATTGACCTTGGAACAACCAATTCATGTGTGGCAATCATGGAAAGTGGGGACCCGAATGTCCTTGCCAATGCCGAAGGCAGTCGTACGACGCCTTCCGTGGTCGCCTTCACTGACAGCGGTGAGCGGTTGGTGGGGCAGATTGCCAGGCGCCAGGCTATCACAAACCCAGAAAACACTATTTTCGCGGTCAAACGTCTTATCGGCAGACGTTATGACGACCCCATGGTCCAGAAAGCGATCAAGGTATTACCCTACAAGGTCTCACGGAATGAGAATGGCGATGCCTGGGTGGAGATAAGGGGCAAGCAGTATAGCCCGGCAGAGATTTCGGCCTTCATTCTGCAAAAGATGAAGCAAACCGCGGAGGATTATCTCGGTGAAAAAGTCAGTGAGGCCGTCATAACCGTGCCGGCTTATTTTAATGATAGTCAAAGGCAGGCGACTAAAGACGCTGGTCGTATTGCAGGATTGAATGTTTTGCGTATCATCAACGAACCCACGGCTGCATCGTTGGCCTACGGTTTGGAAAAAAAGAAAGACGAAAAAATCGCGGTCTTTGATCTAGGAGGCGGAACCTTTGATGTGTCCATCTTGGAATTAGGTGACGGAGTTTTCGAAGTCAAAGCCACCAATGGGGACACGTTTTTAGGCGGTGAAGACTTCGATCAGAGAATCATCGACTATCTAGCCGATGAGTTCAAAAAAGATCAGGGGATTGACCTGCGCAGGGACCGTATGGCGCTTCAGCGTCTCAAAGAAGCAGGGGAGAAAGCCAAATGCGAACTTTCTTCTTCCATGGAGACGGACATCAATTTGCCGTTTATTACGGCGGATCAGCAGGGGCCCAAACACCTCAACATTAAGTTAACCCGCTCTAAGCTCGAAGCCCTCGTGGCCGACTTGATCGATCGCACCGAAGCGCCTTGTCGTCAAGCGCTTAAGGACGCAGGTCTTACTCCTAGCGACATCCATGAAGTAATTTTGGTCGGCGGCATGACGCGTATGCCGGCGGTCCAGGAGCGAGTGAAAAAAATATTCGGCAAAGACCCTCACAAAGGAGTCAACCCGGACGAGGTGGTCGCCGTTGGAGCTGCCATCCAAGCCGCCGTGCTCAAAGGCGAGGTTAAGGATGTGTTGCTCCTCGACGTCACGCCACTATCTCTCGGTATCGAGACCCTAGGCGGCGTTTTTACCAAACTTATAGAGCGCAACACAACGATTCCGACTAAGAAAAGCCAGGTTTTTTCCACGGCCCAAGATAACCAGACGGCGGTCTCCATCCGAGTTTTCCAGGGCGAAAGAGAGATGGCTGCGGATAACAAGTTGCTCGGCCAGTTCGACCTTGTGGGAATCCCCACGGCGCCGCGCGGGGTGCCCCAGATCGAGGTGACTTTTGACATCGATGCCAACGGCATTGTTCACGTCGCAGCAAAAGATCTAGGCACAGGGAAAGAGCAATCGATCAAAATCACGGCGTCCAGCGGCTTAAGCGAAAGCGAAATAAAACAAATGGTCAAGGATGCAGAAGCCCATGCCGCCGAAGACAAGAAGCGCAAAGAAACGGTAGAGGCTCGCAACCACTTGGACTCCCTTGTGTACTCCACTGAGAAGTCGCTCAAGGAGTATGGCGCCGACCTGGATGCGGGTGTTAAGGATAACATCGAGGCTTCGTTAAAGAAGGCCAAAGAAGCTCTCGAAGGCCAGGACGCTGAAGCGATGCGGACCGCTGCCGAGCAGCTGAGCCAGTCGTCGCATAAGTTGGCAGAAGCGATGTATTCGAAGGCCTCGCAACAACAGGGGTCGCATCAGCAGCAGGCATCAGAGTCCCGAGATAATCAGGCCGGCAGCGACGGCAAGAAGAAGAAAGACGATGTGGTTGACGCGGACTTCGAGGAAGTTAAAGAATAGCAGCAGGGCGACATCATAAGTTTCGTCCAAAAAATGCCCCTACTCCCTTAACCATTGAGGAGAGGGGCGTTTTTCTTTATAAAGAAACGCTAAGAGGTCACAGTTGAGCGGCAAAACAGACTACTACGAGTTGTTAGGCATTAATCGCACCGCCAGCGACGAAGAGATCAAGAAAACCTACCGGAAGCTTGCCCTTCAGTATCATCCGGACCGCAATCCGGGCAACAAACAAGCTGAGGAAAAATTCAAGGAGGTTTCTGAAGCTTATCAGGTCCTTTCCGATCCGCAAAAAAGAGCTCAGTACAACCAGTTTGGTCATGCGGCCTTTGGAGATGGCGGTCCGTTCGCCGGAGGCTTCGACTTTTCGGCGGGCTTCGAAGACGTCTTCGGAGACATTTTCGGAGAGTTCTTTGGTACTGGAGGAGGGCGGCGACGCACTCGAGGCCGGGGAGAAGATCTCCGATACAATCTGACACTTTCCTTTGAAGAAGCCGCTTTTGGCACAGAAAAGAAAATCAAGATTCCTCGACACGGATCTTGTGAAAGCTGCCGAGGAAACGGGGCCAAACCTGGCACCGCGCCACAAACATGCCCCACATGCCGCGGCAGGGGCCAAGTGAGTTTTCAACAGGGGTTCTTCAGTGTTTCCCGGACGTGCAATCAATGCCACGGCCAGGGAACCATCATAAAAGATCCCTGCGCAACCTGCGGAGGCGCCGGCCGCGTGCGCAAATTGCACACGCTCAGTGTAAAGATCCCAGCCGGTGTTGACACCGGTTCACGCCTCAAACTCAGAGGCGAGGGCGAGAGCGCTCCGGCGGGGGGGGCTCCGGGTGATCTTTTCGTCGTGGTAGAAGTGGAGCCTCATCCTATATTTGTCCGCGACAATCTTGATATAATATGCGAAGTTCCTATTAGTTTCGCGCAAGCCGCCTTGGGAGCAGAAATTGACGTGCCCACTTTGGACGGCAAGGTCAAAATGAAGATTCCCGCCGGCACTCAATCCGGCAAGATCTTTCGCATGCACGGCAAAGGGGTTAAAGATGTTCAGGGATATCGCCAAGGCGACCAACACGTCCGCATCACCGTGGAAACACCAACTCACCTTACGGCGCGCCAGAAAGAGCTTTTAAAAGAGTTTGCCGCCCTCGGCGGGCAAGAAGTGAATCCGCTTGCAAAGGGCTTCTTCGACAAGATGAAAGAGTTGTTCGGCTAGAATCCATCAGCTCTAAATTGCGGCCCTTTTCCAGGCTCGGTGTCTAAACGTTTTTGAAAGGGTCCCCATTCATAATATTTTTATTGACCTCCATAGCGGGTGCAATTAAGCTAAATAAAGGATTGGAAATCTATGAGCGACTCTGAATGGAACGCTGAAGGACAAGAAACCAAAAGCGCCCCCGTGGAGATTCCGGACATCCTCCCGCTCTTGCCGATTCGCGACATTGTGATTTACCCCTACATGATGCTGCCACTGTTTGTTGGCCGCGACGTATCCATTCGCGCCGTCGAAGAGTCTTTGTCGCGCGACCGGCTGATTTTTCTGGTCTCGCAAAAAAACTCCAGCGAAGAGAATCCAAACTCCGCCGACATCCACCGCGTCGGTACCATTGCGTCGATCATGCGCATGCTGAAGCTCGCCGATGGTCGAGTGAAAATCCTTGTCCAGGGGCTTTCCAAAGGAGAAGTTGACGTCTACCTGCGAGAGCGGCCTTTTTTTGAAGTGAAAATTCGCAAAGTCATCGAGCCGACGCTGTCGGAGGTGCCCATCGAGGTCGAGGCCCTGATGCGCACGGCCAAGGAAAAAATCGAACAGATTTTGAATCTCAAGAATCTGCCGCCGGAAATAGTAATGGTCACGGACAATATCAGCGATCCGGGCGTTCTGGCCGACCTCGTGGCTTCCAATCTGCGGCTGAAGATCGAGGAAAGCCAGGCCATCCTCGAGATTTTCGACCCCATCGAGCGCTTGAAGAAGGTCAATGAACTTCTGAGCCGTGAACTTGAGCTATCCACGATGCAAGCGCGCATCCAAAACCAGGCAAAAGAAGAGATGAGCAAAACGCAGCGCGATTATTTCCTTCGCGAGCAGCTCAAACAAATTCAGCAGGAACTTGGCGAGGGTGACGACCGAGCCGAAGAGATAAACGAGCTGCGCAAGCAGATCGACAAAGCCAAAATGCCAGCGGAGGTAAAACGAGAAGCTGACAAACAGCTCCGGCGTCTCGAGCAAATGCATCCCGAATCTTCCGAGGCTTCCTTGGTCCGCACGTATCTGGACTGGCTGGTGGATCTTCCCTGGAGCAAGAAAACCAAGGACAACATCAATATTAAGAAAGCTAAACAGGTGTTGGACGAGGATCACTACGATCTGGAGAAAGTCAAAGAACGAATCTTGGAATACCTTGCCGTCAACAAACTGAGAAAAAAAATCAAAGGACCGATTCTTTGTTTCGTCGGGCCTCCCGGGGTGGGTAAGACTTCTTTGGGACGATCCATCGCCCGGTCACTTGGGCGCAACTTCGTTCGCGTTTCACTTGGCGGGGTCCGCGATGAGGCGGAAATTCGCGGCCACCGGCGGACCTATGTGGGCGCGCTGCCTGGTCGCGTCATTCAGGGTATCAAGCAAGCCGCCTCGAATAATCCGGTCTTTATGCTCGACGAAATCGATAAAGTCGGAGCCGATTTCCGCGGCGATCCATCAGCAGCATTGCTCGAAGTTTTGGATCCGGAACAGAACCATGCTTTCAGCGATCATTACTTAAATTTGCCTTTTGACCTCTCCAATGTTCTGTTTATTTGTACGGCGAATCTCCTCGACCCCATTCCTCCAGCCTTGGCGGATCGCATGGAAGTGATCCAGCTCTCCGGTTACACGAACGAAGAGAAACTTGAGATCGCGCGCAAATTTCTTATTCCTCGACAGCGGGAGGACAACGGGATTTCTCCAAAGTATTTTGAGATATCCGACGATGCCGTTTTGCGCATCATTGCAGAGTACACCAAAGAGGCAGGCCTGCGGAATCTGGAGCGGGAGATTGCGTCCATCTGCCGCAAAGTGGCACGCAAGGTGGCCGAAGGGAAAAGCGAATTGAACCGAATTACCCGGGCAAATATTCATTCGTTTCTAGGCGCGCCGAAATTCCTGCCGGAAACCGAGCAGGAACACCATGAGGTCGGCGTTGCTACTGGATTAGCTTGGACCAGCACGGGCGGCGAGATTCTCTACGTAGAAGCTTCGCTCTCGAAGGGGCGCGGCAATTTGACCTTGACCGGACAACTCGGGGATGTAATGAAGGAGTCAGCACAGGCGGCAGTGAGTTACGCCCGAGCCCATGCGAAAAAGTTAGGAATCGAAGAGGACTTCTATCAAAAGCTTGATATCCATATCCATGTTCCCGCCGGTGCGATCCCTAAAGATGGGCCTTCCGCGGGAATTACCATGGCCACGGCGCTCATTTCCGCACTCACTAAACGGCCCGTAAATCGGGATGTAGCTATGACCGGCGAGATTACCTTAAGGGGCCGGGTTCTGCCCATCGGCGGGCTGAAAGACAAATCTCTGGCCGCCTTTCGCGCCGGCATTAAAACCATTATTGTGCCCGATAGAAATCAGAAGGATCTGGATGAAATCCCCAAGCCCCTACGGCGCAAGCTCCACTGGGTCGTCGCAAAAAATATGTCGGAGGTGTTAAAGACCGCCTTGCTGCACTCACAGAATGGCGCGTACCGCGCTAGAGGTATCGTGGCAAAGGCCAAGGTCCGCCAAAGCACAGAATTAAAGCGCCGCGCAAGAGCTTTGCGCAGGAATCACCGCGACAGGTCCCTTCCCCTGCGGCCCTAGCCGGATTTTGATTTTTCACACCGACAGTCATGAGGTTTCATCGCCTAATCACCCAAGACTAGCAAACAGCCATCGATGAAACTAAGCCGGCTAGGAGAATTCGGCCTGATCGAACGGGTGCGCCGCGCTACGCCGAAAAGCCGCGGGGTCTTATTGGGGATCGGAGACGACGCCGCATGGGTCGTAAACGAAACCAGATCATGCCTGATCACTTCGGATGTACTCATAGAGGGCATTCACTTCAACCTAAAATGGACGTCCCTTTTTGACCTTGGCTACAAAACGCTGGCCGTAAACTTGAGCGACATCGCCGCCATGGGTGGTGTACCGGCCTATCTCCTGCTATCGATTGGGATTCCGCCAAAATTTGACAGCGCTGATATCGACGAATTTTACCGAGGGATTAGGTCGTTGGCGGCCAAGAGCGGCGTTGCGCTAGTGGGTGGCGATACCAGTGTGGCGGCGGGACTATTCATATCCGCTTGTCTGATCGGTTATGCGCCCTTTCGACCGGTCACCCGTGGCGGGGCAAACCAAAACGACGATATTTATGTGACAGGAACCCTGGGCGACTCGGCTTTAGCACTTAACTTACTGCAAAAGAAAATCAAACAAACCGCGCGCAGGCCTTTCAAATATTTGCTATCGCGCCATCACCAACCCACACCGCGGTTGACCGCGGGCGCTGTCCTGGCGCGTGAAAGATTGGCAACAGCCATGATTGATGTCAGCGACGGGCTCTTGCAGGACTTAAATCACATATGTAAAGCGAGCGGCGTTGGCGCTCTTCTCTGGCAGAATAAACTACCGCTTTCACCTGCTTATCGCGTACTAACAGGACCAGCGGGCGTAAAACATGCTTTATCTGGTGGTGAAGACTATGAGCTCCTTTTCTGCGCACGGAAGCGCCATCGATCGCGCATCGAGAAACTGCCACATCAAGCGGGAGTAGCCATCACCCGGATCGGCATTTGCGTTTCTCGGAGGCGCGGGATCATAGTCTTAGATGACTCGGGCAAGCAACATGCTATCCGCTCCCAGGGTCACGATCATTTCAAAGCAATAACCGGGGACCGAGGTAATGGTGATGGAAAATAGATGAGAAGCCGGAGATGGACTCGGAGCGCCTAGTAGAACTTTTGCAAAAGGTGCGGCAGGGAAAAATTAGCGTTGGGCAGGCGGTCGGCCGACTGCGCCACCTGCCGTTTGAGGACCTTGGCTTTGCCAAGGTGGATCATCACAGGGCGCTACGCCAAGGCTTTCCTGAAGTCATCATGGGTCAAGGCAAGGAGGCTAAGGAGATCGCCGGAATCGTGCGTGCCATGCGGCGGCGCAAAGCCAACGTATTAGTGACCCGCGTTTCATCCGAGAAGATGATACGATTAAAAAGCCTGATCACCGGCCTTACCTATCATCCCGCGGCACATGCAGCGACATGGGCGAAACAAGCCATCAAGATCACCGGAAGGGGCACGGTGCTTGTCGTATCCGCCGGCACGTCCGATATACCTGTCGCCGAAGAGGCAGCTCTGACGGCCACCATGATGGGCAATCAAGTAGAACGACTCTTCGACGTGGGCGTAGCGGGAATTCATCGCCTGCTGGAAAACCGTTTGCGGCTAGACGCTGCTTCGGTTTTGATCGTTGTCGCCGGCATGGAAGGTGCGTTACCCAGCGTCGTCGCCGGACTCATCAGTAAACCGGTGATCGCGGTTCCCACGAGTGTCGGATATGGCGCGAGCTTCAACGGTCTCTCTGCTCTCTTGGGCATGCTCAATTCCTGCGCGCCAGGCGTAACCGTGGTTAATATCGATAATGGATTTGGAGCGGGATTTGCGGCCAGCCTCATAAACCGGGTATAAATGAATACGAATGCAGTGCACTCACTGCGGCAGAGACGTCCGGGAAACCGTCCACTGGCAAAAAAGGTATAAGGTAGACTACTATCTACTCCATACAGGGGAAACAGAATGGGCCTTCTTTACCAACCCTAAAGAGGATGCGCCGCCTCTCCGATATCTCAAGTTGACCCAACCCATCGACATCATTACATGTGTGCACTGTTACGCTCATCCGGAGATCCAGCGACGATTGGATGACGACTTCAACGGCCGCCGTTCGTTCAGTGGCATGGGAGCTGAAAAAGACCAAATAACCCCTCTTCTTTCCAAGGGCTGATCGATTATGGAGAACCCGAAAAATTATCGCTTAACCACGCGACAGTCGGAACTCGCCGTAAGGGTGGTAGGCAATTCTCAAGCTGAGCTATTTGCCAACTCGGCATTCGCACTGTTCGACGTCATGACCGATGTCGATAAGATCGAGATCAAAGAGCAGTTGCCGCTCGAAGTGGAAGGAGTGGATCGGGATGATCTTTTAGTGAATTGGATGCGCGAGCTGCTTTATCTTTACCAGGGGAGTGGGTACATGCTCAAAGAATTCAGGATCCACGATGTCAAGGATACAGTAGTGAAGGCAGAGGTTTGCGGCGAAAAGATCGATCCCGATCGGCACGAGATTCAGAAGGAGATCAGCGCCGTAGCTTATAATCAAGGCCGGATGCAAAAAACCGGCAACCAATGGACCGCCCAGCTAATTTTTGAGATTTAACGATGAGCGCGCCGCTAAGTGACAGCGAATATGAAGGAACGGCGCTGATCGCCGATCCCATACACCGCTACATTCAGTTCACCGTCCCGGAGCAGAAGGGCGAGGTCACGGAGAAAGCGTTGATCGATTCGCCTTGGGTACAGCGACTGCGTTACATTTACCAGTTGCAAAGCGCGCGCTGGGTTTATCCCTCCGCGGAGCACAGCCGCTTCCAGCATTCCCTCGGCGCCATGCACCTGGCCGGCGAATTCGCCAAGCACCTCTATCCGTCGCTCAAGAAAGTCCTCGGCGACGAGTGCCCATCGGCGCCGTTCATCGAGGAATATATGCGCGTCACCGGCTTACTCCACGACGTGGGCCATGGGCCGTTCGGTCACTTCTTCGACGATAACTTTCTCCACGGTTACGACCTCACCCACGAGGACCTAGGACAAACCATCATTCAGAAGCATCTCGGCGACATCATCCGGCAGCTACGGCGCAGTCCCAGCGGCCCCTTTGCCGACGGCGAGGAACTACGACCAGAGGACGTCGCTTTTCCGATCAAGAAAAACGGCAAGGAAGATCAGCTCAAGCCGAAGTGGGTAAGGTTATTGCAGCCCCTCACCGGTGGCATCTTTACTTTCGACAACCTTGACTATGTCTCGCGGGATTCCTACATGTGCGGCGTGGCCGTCGGCCCCATCGACCGCGAGCGTCTGATTCACTACACCTTTTTTACGCCCAAGGGACTCACGCTCCATAAAGCCGGCAATGGTGCCCTGACTATGTTTCTGAACGCCCGCCTTTATCTCTACACCAACGTCTATTACCACCGCACCACCCGTGCCATCGACTTGCATCTACGCGAGATCTTTCCCGAGACCATGAAGCTCCTATTCCCGGGCAACCCGCTGGACTACATGGATGAATATCTGTACCTGACGGACTGGTCTCTGCTCGAGGAAGTTTCTCGCTGGCGGCGAAAAAAAGGCGAGCTGGAAACACTGGCAAAAGAATGGGAAACGGTCCTGCACCGGGAAGTGAAATGGAAAATGGCCTACGATCGGACCCTGTCGCTCAACGAGCTGCGCTACGGCGTGGCTCTGATCCAGGACACGGACTGGGAAAAACGAATCCGGTCGGCGCTGCCCGCTTCATCCCGAAGTCTAGTGTTTCGCGTCGATATGGCCACGCAGGATCCGCGGCCGGAGAATCCCTTCGCCATGGGGAAAAAGCAAATTCACATTTTCGATCCTTCTTCGGGGGAAATCACCAACGAATCGCTGGCCGAGCTTTTTGAATTTATCCCGTCCAAGGTCGTACAGTTTCGCGTTTTTGCTCTCGACCATGAACAGGATCAACTCCTCGCCGAAGTCGCCGAAAGCACTTTGAAGGGACAGTCTCCTGCCGTCAAAACCAGTGTCTAGTCCCAATCCCTATAAGATCCCCATCATCGATCTAAGGGCTCAGTACGATAAACTTCGCGCCGAGGTCCGTGATGCAATCGAGGCGGTGCTTGAGACGCAGCAGTTCATTCTCGGTCCCACAGTCAAAGGCTTCGAAAGCCAAATGCAAAACCTCTTACAGTGCGGTTTTGCCGTCGGCGTTGCTTCCGGAAGCGACGCCTTGCTCCTGGCCTTGATGGCCCTTGATATCGGTCCCGGCGACGGCGTCATCGTGCCGCCATTTACTTTTTTTTCCACAGTTTCATCGATCACGCGGCTCGGCGCTGCCCCGTTGT
>AF_2010_repII_A100DRAFT_1000068_pt1 | contig 15124 bp, 12 predicted proteins | sample AmaForreplIIA100_FD_9198 | JGI IMG/M metagenome (IMG submission 9198) | reverse complement strand
TTTGAACCAACGNCCCCCGCCATGTCAAGGCGGTATCTTAACCATGCTAGACCACCGGCCCATGNGTGTTTGAGGTTCGTTTGGATAGGTTATATATTCGCATATGCCAGCTAACATTATAAATTTGATTATGAACCCCACATTCCGGGATAGGTACGCGGAATTCAATATACTTTTTCAATCAACCGCTGACCACTAGCATTTGTGATAGCTTAATTTCAAACATTTCATCGTATAGTCATGAATAATGAAGTCTTCTTAAACAATTTCCTAGGGATCTTTCGGAAGACATTAAGAAAAACTATGAACAAGGAATTATCTAACCAATCCTTGTTCAAAAAATCATACACGAAAGAATTGGGACTAAATTCTACGTAGAGTCAAATAATTAATCAAAAGTTTATGAATTTAGTGATATGATAATAATGAGTATCACAATTAAATGACCACTTCTAAGGTCCTTATAGGTAATGCATATCACATCCTGCGTAGCTTGTTAGAAGTACAAGGAGAAAAGAGAAAATATCGGGTTATAATCACGTCTCCTCCTTATTATGGCCACCGACACTATGGTAAAGACCCACATGAGATAGGCCAAGAAAATACTGACGAAGAATATATTGATAAACTCGTCAAAACACTTGCTATGTGCAGGGACCTTCTCACGGACGATGGTAGTCTATGGATTGTTATTGGTGATACTCGTCGAAGGTATGGAAAACTCATGATACCGCATAGGTTGGCACAGAGGTTAGTTAGTGCTGGTTACACTTTTCGAGAAGATATAATATGGTACAAAAAGAACAGCGTTTCTAGCAGTTCTAAAGAGAACTTTTCACAGGTATATGAAACGATATTATTTTTGTCCAAGAATGAGAAATGTTTTACCAACTTGGATAGCATTAGGGTTTTCGGAAATGAAGCAAGAGAAGGAAGAAATAAGACACCACCCGAATACATGATACAATATCAGCCCTACAACCAAGACAAAGGGAAGATAAATGAGATACTTGAAATTGTACATGGTGCTCGTCCTGACACTAAATTTAAGGAGCTGCCTACTACTAGCGAGATATCTTGGGCCTATGGGTATGATCCTGAAAAATATTGTCCGACTTGCTATCGTAAGTTCAAGCGACATGCCACTCGAAAAAGGATAGGGGATCATAAACACTATCCTATTTTTGCAGTTTGCAATTCAAAAGGCAAGAATCCTGGAAATGTTTGGGAAATAGCTAATAAGGCGCACTATGGAAACGAACACTTTGCAATATTCCCAGAAGCCCTCGTATCTAGAATACTTGAATTTGCTACTAAAAAAGAAGACTCAGTTCTAGATCCATTCGTTGGGAGGGGGACAACAGGTATAGTTTGTGCATACCTGGGGCGAAATTTTACTGGGATTGACCTATATATTGACAATGTCGCCAAAGCACAAAATAATATACATCATTCTATGAATGAGATTTTTGAACCAGATAAAAAATAAGATCCATAAATCTAATACCTGGGGTATCAGTAAGTCCAATAATGCTCAATGACCATTCGTTTTCAGGATCTGAAAAGGACGGACTATATAAGGCAATATTTTCTAGGCGTGATGTTCGTGCACATTTTATAAGCAGAGACATTCCGGCTGAAGTCTTAGCTAGGATACTTAATGCCGCACATCATGCCCCATCAGTAGGTTTCTCACAACCCTGGAATTTCATATTAATAAGGGCCAAGGAGATTAGGCAACAGGTCAAGGATTCCTTCACGAGAGAGAGAGAAAAATCTATCTATATGCTAGAAGGCGACAAAACGAAACAGAGAATGTATACGTCACTTAAACTTGAAGGGATATTAGAATCAAATATTAATGTCTGCGTCACTTATGACCCTACAAGGTTCGGGCCATTTGTTTTAGGTAGAACTTCGATAGAAGAAACCGGCGTCTATAGCGTTTGTTGCGCAATCCAAAATCTTTGGCTCGCAGCTAGAGCTGAAGGGTTAGGGATCGGCTGGGTTAGTATACTTGCCAACGACGATCTTCAGAGAATACTCTCACTTCCTTCATTTGTTAGACCTATAGCATACTTGTGTTTGGGATACGTGAGTGAATTTGCGGATAAGCCTGATCTTGAAACAACCAAGTGGTTAGGAAGGATGAGACTTGAGGAAGTGGTCTGTTTTGAAGGATGGGGCAGACGCAAAAGCGAGTCATGGGAACAATTATTTGAAGTTATTTGCAAGACGTAATGACATTCTTACTACAACATCATCGGGTCCTTCTAAAAGTCCCTTCATTTAAAAAACTAGTATCAATTAGAGAGAGCAAGGCAGCATTAGAATTTCAAGACATATGCATTTGCTGGCAATATTTGAATTAATATTGAATGACTTATATAAAGTTCTATCACCATTTGCTGCGCATAAGTGTAGTTCCTAAAGGTAACATGGGGTCGGAGTTGCCTTCATGAGTGATCTTGGATTCCGCTTACATTCAGTTGCGAGATCGTTTAGCCTATTTTATAATGATTTGGCCAGATGGCTGTCCATAACGCTCGCTTTTACAGGGATGTTGTCAACTGGGTGGTTTGGAATCCCTCTTGTTCCAAAATATCTCCTCGTGCATCAAATTGATGTTGAGGCTGGCGGATTTACATTACTTAGCGCTTTAGGTAGTATATGGGGGATTATGGCATATCAAGAATTTACTAAATCCGGCAACCTTGTAAATGGAGCAAGGAGCCTTGCCCTAAAGCTGGATCCTATGATAGGTCAATATGAGTATCATTCTTACAACCCTGAAACAAAGGAATACGACCAAGGTTATGTTCCTTTGGGACCGATAGACTTTTGGGACAAGGAAACTCATGCTCCGATCTGGCTGGACAAAGGAAAGTACTGGCATATCTTACTGGGATTACAGGCGGCTAATCGAGAGGTGGTGCTGCAAGTTGTAAAGGATGTAGAGTTGCCTTTCTCATCCGGGCGGAGAAATGTGGCAGTTACTTACAAAGAATCAAAGAGGCGTGGTGGTGTTTCTTTTTTTGGTCGATCTAGAACTCGGCATAGCTTTAGGGTCCAAATTCCTCAATGGTCGGTGATGAACACAGAACGTGTGAGATTTGTAGGGGATAAGGAACGGTTAAACATCGATAACGCTCAACTGAATTCCCTAATTGCAGAGCTTAACCAAAATCTTGTATGGATTGCGTTTGAGATTATTGAACGTGAAAGTCCCAGAATTCGGTATTCTTGGCCAACCACCACACTTGGAATATACCTAAACAAGAGTTTGCCTCTTCGACTTGTGTATAAACAAATATTCAGACATCTTCCAGGCGTGAGAAAGCGAATAATCCGAGATGCGAATGAAAACCTTGCCAATTTACAAGATGAAGAGCTCGCCGTAGCGTTGATGGAGCTAGCAGCAATGAAGGGGCTTTCAAAGATCAGAATAGCTAACTTGCATACCCTCCTGGGATTTCTTAAGAATGCATATGCTAGACAAGGTATTGGAGAAGGCTCAAGCGAATACCATAATTTTCATCATAGCCTTGAGGTAAGTTATTTGAGTTTAATGATGATGCCAAAAGAATTTCGCAAACACAGCTTCGGGTCAAGAGACTATGAATTGATTCTTATTGCTGCACTCTTACATGATTATGACCCGGAGCAAGCATATTCTTATTTGGATAAGGGTGAGATCAAGGAGCCGAAAGGTCCTAAGGTGTCTAGAACTATTAAGGAGATATGTACTACAAGAATCCATGATGCATACTTTACAATGAACGGACCTCAATTTGAAGAATACTTCAGAGAATATAATGGGGTAACATCTCCAGCAATAGAATTAACAACAACACATCCTGAATATCTAGATCCCCTTAAGGAAAGGCCAATCGAAAGTACGATTGTAGAAGCATTGATTTGGCGTACTGACTTTCCATATATTAAACAAGTACAATCTCAAGAGAAGTTCTCTCAACTTCTCCTAGTGCTGAAAAATAAAAATCAAAATTTAGAAAAAATAGAATTCATTAGTAAAATACTCTGGCTTTCAGATCTCTCTGTGACCTATATGAGCTCAGATCCAATCAGAGCCTGGGATAGAGTAAGTAGCTTGTACGATGAACTTTATCTCCCAAAGGTGGAGGCAGTTTCCAGAACTGATGCGTACTTTTCGGATTTTGCGGAAAACGAATTTTTTAAACAACTTATCCAGGATCGCCAATTTCCCGATATTTTTAGGCAAAGATGGATAATGATATATAACTTTTTCCATGAAGGTAATCCCTCTACCCAGCTATTAAGGGCAGTTAACATCGCACGAAAATCCTACATAAAGGTTAATGTCGAAGTGCGAATGAGGAACTGTGAAATATTGAGGGATATTGCGATGGCGAATTGGGCAGAATATTTTATCGCGATTGGCAAAGATCAGCTCGAAGTAATAAAGGCAAAATCAATGTTTGCAGAGTTGGACCCCCCTAATGCCCAATCCTTTTGGGGAGAATCACAAAAACTTCTTCCATACGTTCCAGAGAAGTCGATTGATAATTTTCTGCTAACACTATCCCAGAATCTTGATCCGATAGATAGCAATGAAGGGAAGCTCTTTCTCAAAAATATGTTGGTACTACTATTATCAAAATTGACTAAAAGGGGCACTTTACAGGTCTTTGCTGGCTCTGAAGGGAACGTGAATTATTTCACGGATCTGAAGGAGATAGCGTTTCAAAGTGGGTTCACGATAGACTCGAACAAGTCTAAGGTTTATTTCAAAACAGACCGTTCTTATGCTGAGTTTATACAAGAGAAAACAATTGTACTTGTCTTCAAACGAAAAGTAGAGGAAAGTATTGGCCAATAGGAGTGGGTGCAACTTTTAGGAAGTTCATACCTGAGGGCGGGAGCACTCTTCAAGAAGGATTTTTTCTTATAACATATAATTAGATCTATAGTCTCAATACTTATCACCAATTGGTCCATATTAAAAAACTCGAGGTTTTTGGATTCAAGTCATTCGGATTCAAAAATACTGCAATTAATTTTGAAAAAGGACTTGTAGCCATTACTGGTCCCAATGGTTCTGGAAAGAGCAACATTTTGGATGCTATAATGTTCGCAATTGGCGAGACAAGTCCAAAAGTGTTGCGAGTGGACAAGTTCCAATCATTATTTCATGACAGTCAAGATAATTCAACAAGACTGATTCGCACTAGTTTATACTTTGATAACGTCGATAGAGGTATCCCAGTAGATTCCGACTCTGTAGTTGTAACCAGAGAAATGGAGGGACAAACAGGCGAGAGTCAATATTATCTTAATCGGAAAAGAGTCACAAAAGGCACATTAACCGAGTTATTAGAAATCGTACTTGCGACCTCAAACAAACTTAATATCATCCAGCAGGGAATGATAACCCGTATTTCAGAGTTAGATTCTGAAGATCGGAAAAAAATTATCGAAGATATAATAGGACTGTCTTATTTCGATGAGAAAAAAAATGAGGCAATGAAACAGCTCGAGGAATCTGACCGCCGTCTAGATATTGCAATGGCTAGGATTGACGAAATCCGAAAACGAATTGATAGTTTGGAGGAGGAACGAAATGATCAGCTGAGGTACAAACAATTGGAATTTGACTTACAAAGATTTAAGGCGGTAAAGATCTCCAATAACGTGAGAGCATTTAGGAGCAAACTACAAACAAAGTTTAATCTTTTAGACTCAAGCACAGCGAGTCTAAAGGAGATTGATGCCAAGCTCGGAGAAGTTATTTCAGAACTTGAAGAGCTGAATTCACAAAAGCTGAAACTTATGCAAGAAGCAGATGTCGCCTCAACAACCAAAACCGGAATATCGAAGACCGTATCACATCTTGTTTACGAATCTGCGAACAAAAGAGCTCATATCATGGAAACAAATCAAAAATTGGATGAAATTCAGTCGCGTTATGCTTCAATTGAAACTGAAAAACAAAAAATCGATAATAAACTAGACAGTTTGCAAGATGATATCTCAGACAGGAAGCTAACTATTGAGAAACTATATGAGAATCTATCTATGCTAAAATCCAACCTTGCCGAGACAGATTCCAAGATGGGCAAATTATCTACTAGCGCTAATAGCTATGTCAACATCCGAGCTAAGTTAGAGGGCCACCTGAACCGCCTGAATCAGGTTAAAAATCTCGTGGAAGTTTCGGNAGCTCGATTGGAGGAAAGAATTGCAGTCGTGGCTGATAACGTCAGATCTACGGATACTGCAAATTTCGAATTAAGATCGGATATCACGAAAAACAAGCAGCAGCTTGACACTTTGTCTGCGATAACGGACTCAATAAAGATTAAAACTAATAGCGTGAGCGAAGGAATTGATAAACTCGAGAAAATAGAATCTACGCTTCAGGTTAATTTAGAGGGTGCTACTAATCTTTTGTCAACAGCTGAAGGTTTTACAACTAATTACGAGGTAAAAGCAGCCACGATAAAAAATGCACTCTCTGAAGACATTGCGATAGCTGAGTTTATGAAAATACCAAAAAAGTTCGGGATAAAGGGACTAGTCTATAACTTGGTCTCTTGGGACAAGACTTATGAGAGAGCAGTACTTGCGGCAGCTTCGGAATGGATGAAAGCAATAGTCGTTGACGATGTCAAATCAATGATATTGATCGCAGCATATGCTAAAGGCAACAACTTACCCCGTCTTAAAGTAATTCCATTAGACTTGATTCAAAGAGTTAGAAGGTCTTATCTTCCAAATGCTGACAATGCTATTCTAGGTAGGTTGGCCGACTTCGCAAATTCAGACTACAAGGAATTATCTGATTTTCTCTTTGGGAACACTCTTCTTGTAAAGACTGCTACTAGTGCGTATCTTTTGTCGGGAAAGGGTCATAAAGCCGTCACCTTTGAAGGGGAGCTCTTCGAACCACTAGGAACGTCTATGTCGTTGGACTTTGGATCCAAAATTTCTGACCTTACGCGCACGATTCTTTTAGGTGATTCGATTATTAGCTTGCGAAACTCGCTTGGCACACTAAAGAGATTGATTGAAAAGAGAGATAATGAGCTGAAACAGATTGTGCTAAAGGCAGATTTGCTAAAGGATGAAAAATCCGAATTGGTGAAAGAGATGAATGATTTGAATACTCAATTTTCTAGCTTGTCAAATCATATTCGCGAGGATGAGCAAGATCTTGAATTGTCTTTAAATGCGAATGCAAACTTCAAATCACAATATGGTTACTTCGTGAGAGAACTTGGGAAACTGCACCGACTTTTATCTATCGTCAGACTTTCTATAGAGTATGTTTCCAGAAACGCAGATAACCTGGGCGATTTATCCGTGAAAAGTCAGTTGGATGGTATCACAGCTGAGAGAAGTCAGATTTTAAGTTCATTGGACGCATGTAACGTTGCTTTGAAAGAAGCTCTTACTTCTTCCGGAGTTTTGAAGAGTGAGTATGAACTTGGTTTGGATCGGATAAAAAACCTTGACGAAAATTTCCGTCATCTCGAATCCGAGCAAAGAGAAAGCACTCTCTACGTCGAAAACTTGAAATCTGAATTGCTCTCAACTGAGGCCAGGCTACAAGTTGAAAGGGATCTTGAAGATCAGGTAATAGCTTCAGCTGGAACTTCGGTCAGTGAGTTACGATCATTCGAACAGAAAATAAGAACACTACAGGATATTGAAAAAAAGTTATCGAAGGAACATGGTTCTATTGAAAAGGAAATTGCATTGATAAAGAAAGATATAGCTAATTTAGAATCCCAAGAATTTGATCTACTTAATGATCTGCGGCTATTAGGATATGAAGACTTGTTAGATTCTTTTGATGTTGATGGGATAGTGGATATGCTTACCATTGAGTTGGAAGCGCTTAAGACTCGTATTAATCAGCGTGCGGACCAAGTCTATGTAGAAGTAATTGAAGGTTATAAGGGGATGTCTGATAAGAGAAATCTGTTGGAAGGGGAACGTCATTCGATCGTCAGGTTTGTTGAAGAAATCTCTACAGAAAAGAAGAAAGTTTTCACCGATGCTCTAAAAAGCGTTGACAATAATTTAAGGCAGACTTTCACGGAGGTAACCGGCGGATCTGCTTGGCTAGAGGCGGAGTACAAGGAAGATGAATTTCCAAATGGCATAATGTTAATGGTTCAATTTCAAGGCAAGCCAGGACGAGAGTCTACTGCATTGTCTGGGGGGGAAAAAACGATGGCTGCAATAATTTTTCTTCTTGCACTCCAGTCAATTAAACCATCCCCATTCTATTTAATGGACGAAGTTGATGCTCACCTTGATGCACCAAATACAGAAAGACTATCTAGGGTATTATTTCAGAGATCTAAGGAAAATCAGATGATTATGGTTACTCTAAAGGATGCAACGGTTGCTCAGGCAGGTTTGATATACGGAATATATTCCAGAAGTGGGGTATCCCAAGTTATACGATACAAACCTTCAAGCAAACTCAATCCCGACTAATATCTCCATTAAGTTGGGTAAATGAAACATGAGACATAGTGGTTTTCTTCTTCACCACACTTTTGCGGATCACTTTTGCATATGTCCATCGAATAGAGACATCTATGGATAAATCTACAACCTGTCTGAGGCTTCTCATTTCTTTCAAGATCCTTTATGCGGATTTTCTTCTCTTTTTTCAAATTCTTTGCCTCGGGCTCTGAAATGGCATCAAGTAAAGCTTGAGTATAAGGATGTAGTGGATTTGACAAAACTTGTTCTATGGGTCCCTCTTCGACTATTTTCCCCGAGTACATGATCCTTATTTCGTCCCCAATATATCGAGCAGTAGAGAGATCGTGCGTGATGTATAGGTATGAAAGTCTCAGTCTATCTTTCAAATTTTTCATTAGCTGTAGTATCTCAGCTCTCACAGAGACATCAAGCATTGACACAGGCTCATCAGCTACGATTAATTTCGGCTTAAGTACCAGCGATCGAGCTATTGAGACCCTTTGTCTCTGACCGCCAGATAACATGCTCGGATATTTTTCGGCGACATCTGCTACCGGTTCTAATCTAACTTCTTCTATGGACTTGTAAGCTTCCTCGATCCTCTCTCGCTTTGACTTGTTTTTGGCATGAATATTCAAAGGCTCCATTACTATGTCTAATGCATTCATCCGAGGATCAAGTGAAGTATAGGGATCTTGATGGATCATTTGTACATTGGTACGAAATTTCTTTAATTTCTTGCCAGAATATTTTGTAATATCCTCATTATTGAATATTATCGACCCTGAATCGGGATCAATTGCTCGCAGGACAATACGTGCAAGAGTACTTTTGCCTGAACCAGATTCTCCCGCGATCACAAGGGCCTCTCCCTGTTTTAGGGTCAAGGTTACATCATCTACTGCTCTAATATATGATTGAATAGACTTGGAGAATATTTCTTTAAGGCTTCTCCTTACAGGAAAATACTTCCTAATATTGGTTAGTGTGAGTAATTCTTCCAACAGCAGTAGCTATCCTAATTATCCAGCAGTATTTACATTTTTGTGCGGATGTGTTCTCAAGCAATAGTTATATAAGCTAGCGAAACTTCCGAACCGTATGAAAGTAACCGGTAAGGTCATAGTATGCGATCCTATAGACACTACTGGGTTGTCTACCTTAGAGAGGTCTGGATTGAGGGTAGACTATTATCCGGAGATTGATTCAAGCGAATTATTTTCCAAGATTAAAGATTATGATGTCATTATAGTCAGAAGTAGAACTATAATAAATAAAGAAGCTGTAGGGGCAGCGACCAAAGCAAAAATAATTGCTCGTGTAGGCGTAGGCCTCGATAATATAGATGTTAAAAGTGCCGAAGGTAAAGGGATAAAAGTGATCAACTCTTCTGAGGCAGCTATCAATGCCGTAGCTGAACTAGTTATTGGCAGTATGATATCCCTTGCTAGAAGTATCACGCGTGCAGACAAGGAACTTAAGAACGGTAACTGGATAAAAAAAGACTTGATAGGTACGGAATTAAGGGGTAAATATATCGGCCTTATAGGGGTAGGCAATATAGGTAGGAATTTGGGTCGTCTTGCACGAGGGTTGCGCATGAATGTGATAGGGTATGATATATACCCCATTGATTCAGATTACGTTAGGGAGGTAGGTCTAATAAAGACCGATCTCAACACTTTAGTCGAAAGTGCTGATTTTATTTCGTGCCACGTGCCTCTGACTCCCGAGACTAATCACATGCTTGGAGAAACGCTTTTTTCAAAAATGAAACCAACGGCCTACGTGGTAAATACCTCTCGAGGAGCGGTAATTGACGAAGATGCTTTATACAATGCTCTAAAATCAAATAAAATTGCCGGAGCAGCGTTAGATGTATTTGAGATCGAACCCCCAGTTAATAAGATGCTCATAGAGTTACCAAATGTGATTTGTACTCCACATATTGGTTCTCAAACAAAAGAGTCACAGGAACTTGCTGCTACGGTGATCGCGGAAAAGGTAATCCAAATAATGTACGAAAATCAATCAGCTCAGTAAATATTTAGTGCTACCTCAAAAGTTCTTGCCAGCTGTAGGTCTTGTGAAACGCTTGATTTGGAGTTGATTTATCGAAACTACCGAGGAGCATCACGAGATTCTGTGAACTCGTATCTAATTCGCCTGGTACTCTAGTATACAGATATTAAGGGTTAGGATTCTGAGATCTTCATGCGTGGCTACATGGCTGCTTCATGGACTAACTTGTGGAAACTCAATGGTGATGAGTTGAAGTCGAAGGCAATACGTTGGAGGAGCGAACAAGCAATCCACAGAATCGAGAGACCTTCTAGATTGGATAAAGCACGCAGTCTGGGCTATAAAGCAAAACAAGGCATTATCATGGTTAGGGCAAGAGTGGGGAGAGGAGGCATGAGAAAACAGAGACCTGTAGCGGGCAGGAGGCCAAAGCATCTGGGTGTTGTCCATATTAAGCAGGGAGTGAGCATGCAAAGCGTTGCGGAACGAAGAGTTCTCAAACGGTATCCAAACATGGAAAGTCTAGGTTCTTATTACCTCCATAAAGACGGCAGATATCTATGGTACGAAGTGATTTTGGTAGACCCTCACCACCCGTGTATTTCAAGTGATAAGGAATTTCGGAAAAGACTCGCTTTATTTACGAATTAGTAGTCCTATTGCGGGACTTTTTTGATGCGTGAGGTTATTCCGATGCATGTAGTGCCAACATTCGTATGCTAGGAGTCCAAAGTAAATTTATTGGTCTGATGGAGATAAAGTCAGTCCTCCCTTGTTACTACCAATAGTGAATCGATGATTTCATGAATATCCACCATTTTTGTATCCTTTTCTAAGGTAATGTAGTAAAAGAAGGTCTCATGAGGGAGGGTAAGAATTTTGACCTTCTCGTTTTCAGTCAGGGTGTAATTAGTTTTGCCGATTGATGACTCGAAGGCTTTCCGCAGTTGATTCCGACTTGCTTCAATAAAATTTTCATCTCGAGCCTCATTAGGCTTGAACAATGGTACTACATCCTTTCGAAGTTGCCCTGCAAGCGTTCTTCCAAAACTATTCATCTTTCCTACGAATCGTATTTTTGGGGACAGTGCGAGTATTCTAAGACATTTTTCCTTGTTCCTTTGAGCCTCCTCTCGAATCTTGGTGGTCATAGGAATGGGCTCCAAAATACGACATAAATACATAGTGATATGAATTAAGTGAAACACATCAACTAGATTAGATTACTTCTAGACGAGATGTTAAAAATTGATTGAAATCATAACTAGTTGCAAATTCAACGTCCTACTACGAGCTTCTATTTATATGTCCCTTCAATGTCAGGTATTGGCGAGCGGGGTTTAGATATGAAAGCCGTCATTTTGGCCGGGGGTCTAGGGACAAGACTACAACCGTACACGTTTTTCATCCCAAAACCGATGCTGCCTTTGGGTAATAAGCCGTTGCTGGAACATATCATAGAGTGGGTAACGGGTACCAGCAACAAGTACAATGGTCTAAGTGATGATAAAATAGACCATATTATTGTGTGTGTGAGCTATTTACATCGAACTATCGAGGACTATTTCGAAGATGGTGGACGATTTGGAATCAAAATAGACTATGCAAGGTCAGAAAGGCCGCTTGCTACCGCAGGACAATTGAAGACAGCAGAGAAATATTTAGATGGAACCTTTGTTTGCCTCTATGGGGATGCCGTCTATGCATTTGAACTCGATAGAATGATTCGTGAACATAGAGAGTCGAGAGCATTTATCTCTATGGCACTTCTCAAGTACAAAACAAAACTCCGCTACGGTTTTATAGATATCGAAGATGGAAAAGAGGGAGCATCATTCACACGATCGGAAAGACAAGGACGAAAACAAAGGCATAGGCAAAAAAATCAAGTAATCAGCTGGAAGGAAAAGCCAGAGGTGAGTGGATTAATTAACACTGGTTGCTATATCATGGAGCCGGAATTCCTCAAACTTGTACCCAAGTCTAGCGCATTCGGAATGGATGATGCAGTTAGGAGAGCGCTCGAACTCAACAAGCTCGTAAGAGGCTTTAGGATAGAATCTGGGTTTGTCGACATTGGAGATAAGAAATCCTATCTAGAGGCTTATAAAAAATATGTAAAGAAACTAGGGAAAATATAAGCTATTCTAGGGTGAGATCAAGATAACGCAGATCTTGATAAATCAGGGTCAGAATATTTAATTAGCTATTCGACTAATTGAACTTTGGTAGATTATCTGCGAGGAGAACATTGTATCGCATACTCTGTTTTCGTTAATATTGTCTGTTGGTCAGATGAAGGCGAAGAATATTGATGTACGAGAGTCTTTATCTTAGCTCATAAAGTGCAATTGACAACTTAAACGCAACATTTTCATCAGTTTTAAGGGCTAGGGGTATTATATATTTCTCAGTTTCTTCTTTATACCGCGATATCTTATGTTTGTGGGACGTATTCTTCAGGGCTCGGACATTCTCCAACCTGTCTGCCAGGACTAAATATCGCGTGGACAGTGAACTGTTCGACAAGTTATTAAAATATTCATTTAGCACTTTTTCACGCTCTTCCTTTTTAAACGAGGGCATATTCGAAACTTGAAGTATTTCGTGTATAGGTCCCCCAAATTCCTTCAAGAGATCTTCGTCGCAGCCTAATGTATCTTGAAGAAGCGCTGCACAAATTAGGTCTGCCTCAAATATTCGTAGTTCCTCAGTAATCAGCAAAGCCACTTTCAGAGGATGATTTATAAATGGATCGACGATATTCTCGTCTCTGAATTTTCCATTATGGATTCTAAGCGCGATCCCAAATGCCCTTGTGATTTTGATAACATCTTCAGTCGACCTTTCAAATGGCTTAATTAATCGGAGAAACCCCAATTTAGTGGCTTCAGGAAGCCTCGATCTCATTGCGGGGCGGAGGATTAGTGGACGTATTCCCAAATTTCACGGTTGCGGGTTTGTGGTTTTTCGAATATAATCAAGACATTCACATTTGTAAAGTATTGAAATGGCTCCATTGCTTTTGTGTTTCAACCTAAAATTTCAAATTAAAGCAGATTGAAGGTATGAGATTGATCTGGTAACGTTCTCGTTGGACATCTTGGTAGTCGGTTTAGCCTGTTCTCTCTTTTTTTCTGTGTTGTTGGTATTCTCTTAGTTAGTTTCGTCTGACCTTCGTTCCACTTCCCATTTGATTTCGCTCTAGGTGTCATAGGATTAGCATCAGTTAACACAGATAAATACTTACTAACTTGTACGGATGCCATACAAATCACAAAAGTTCCAGAGAAAATTTTTCAGTCATGACTGCTGATAATAAAATAATGGGTTTAGTATTTGGTTTGAGTCGTTATTTGATTGAATACAAGCTCTGAGTTGATGAGAAACAAGAGTATTTTTCCATCTGAGAGCTGAATGGGTTTGACGTGTTGCTAGCGTAATAAAACCGCTACTTTGGCGACCAAATAGAAATCACCATTTTTTTTAACGGTGATCGAATTAAGTCATGTTTAATAGACAAGGATCGTCATTTTTTCTTTTTACCACCAAGGCATCAGATATCTCTATGTATGATATTCATTCTGACTACGGATATATTTGCTCGCCAGTATATCTATCCACAATCTTGATTGCCTTTGTTGGGCACGTCTGTGCAGCGGACAGAATTGATTCAAATTTTGCTCCCGTTTCTGATTCTATTCTTGCTTTTGGATTTATTCTCTTATTCTTTTCGACAACGAAAACCTTTGGAGCAAGTATTTCACAGCTTCCAAAAGCTAGGCAAAGCGAAGGCTCAATCGTTATCTGAAAGCGACCTTTGGGAAGACTCAAAAGTCCTGAAGCCGTCCCGAGCACTTCAGGAGCTTTCGTTTTGTGCTCCTGCCATTGAGGCTCGTACTGGTTATGCTTGTTACTATGACCCATGTTTATCACTTCGTCCTCGTATTGAGAACGATCTCCCGACACACCATTGCTAAAGCCTTCCTTATCATATTCGGCTCTCTTATCCCTATCTGAAAGCACTTCAAAAGCAGCATTGATCTTCTTTATCATAATCTCTGCTTGAAAGGATCTGTTTCTGTCTGGGTGATATTTTCTCGCCAGACGCCTATATGCTCTTTTTAGTTCAGGATATGTTGCCTGTTCGGGTACACCTAATATCGCGTAATAGCCTGAACTATCCAACGTGAATATGAATGCAGTTGGATTACTTATCTGTTTATAATAAAAGGTCGCTTGAAATATATAATTTGTAACTCGGCATGTCCTACGTGGAAAATGAAAATCTATCTGTGGGGAATATGTAATAATAACAAAAGCTTTTATTATTACGTCTTTCATTGCAAAATATGAAACGGGTGGAAGCAATCATAAGTAACGAGAGAGTTTTAGAATTGAATGATGCCCTGAAAAAAGCAGGGGTAGGGGGATGTACAATTTTCGAGTCAAGAGGCCGTGGAAAAGGTGCCAAGCCGGGAATAGTAAATAGCAGAGGGACTGGTAGATACGTCTCCGAATTCTCGGTTAGAGCGAACTTGCTCACTGTAGTTGAAGATTCTGATGTAGAGAAAGTAGTGAACACGATTCTAAATACTGTCAGCACCGGATCGGCTGG
>AF_2010_repII_A100DRAFT_1000067_pt1 | contig 15181 bp, 14 predicted proteins | sample AmaForreplIIA100_FD_9198 | JGI IMG/M metagenome (IMG submission 9198) | reverse complement strand
CTAATCCTCAAAGAAAAAGAAAGGCTCAAGTGCTCGGTATCAGACACTATAGTTAACCTGATAAGAGATCAGCGAGAACGGGAAAAGAGTCCGATCCCACAGTTATCCTGAAGAGAATTAAAACCTTCAGCCGGGATGAACGCTAGTAGTAGTAGGAGTAGTAGACTTTGCCAGTTTCATTTAAATATCGCGGGTAAACGCTGACTTGTTCGGGGTCGGGTTCGTAGCTCAGCCAGGTAGAGCGTCTGGCTCTTAACCAGTCATATTTTCTTGGGTTAGAAAGTCGTGGGTCCGAATCCCACCGAACCCGCGTCAATATTGTCCCTTTATTACCATCACTCTTCTATCCTATAGTGCGGGACTAATACAACTGAGATAAGCATCCTTTTCCAGTTGTCCCGATAGATTCCTTCAGAAGCAAGAAGGAATATCCTCACGGCTAAGTTTATTTTTTCATCATTTGATACTAAACTTAACCCTGAAAAAATAATGCATCGGAGTCTGCGGCCGGGATAAATAAGGACTCTAACCCAGGGTAGAAGCGGTTGCCGGCCAGGCTACGCACTCCCTAGGATTACGATGCAGCAAAAGTAATGGGAATTTGATATTGCCATCATCATTTTTTCCGACTCAGCCACCGCCGGAAGGACTCTGAAAGCGGACCATGGTCTATGCTCCTGCCAATCAACTCGCGGACTATATCGCCATATTTGCTAGGATGATAGTAGATATCCATCAACATTTCCCTCAGATTACTTGGGTTTATTACTTTGTCTGTCCCGAGATCCTCGTTAAGCCATTCTAACTCCCCTTCATCTATCATCCACTCTAGCTCATTCCCCAGCTTTTGGTTTATCTTGTATTTTGTACCTTCTTCTACTGCTTTTACTAGCTGCTGTGTTAACTTTTGATTTCTCACTTTGAACCCATCAAGTTCCTTCTTCATGATACGAATATCTTCAGTTAAAGTCTCTATCTTAGCATCTAATTCTGGAACATAAATAGGAAATTCTTCGATAGGTATATCAAATTTCTCTGCTGCCAAATACATTTTATAAATAGAGTCAAAAAAATCTATTATCGTAAGATTTCGTTTAAAGCAAAAGACCTCTAGGCTTATTATTAGAGATTCCATTTTCTTTTCGGATTCATTGTCAAGGCCTCCATCGTCTCCTTCCTGCTCACCTTGTCTTAGACCTGATATCCATTCCCGTTGCTTGAGCACCTCCCTTAGCCTAATCAATGGAGCAAAGGACTGTATACCCATTCCCTCATGTTTTATCTTTAGAGCTACTTCTCTTAGCAAGTCAGCGTCCGGATCATCTCTTTTGTACTCCTTGATTATTCCACTCACGGTACCTGCTCCAATACCTACTTCATTCGCGATCTCGTCTCTAGTCTTACCTTGTAACCATTTTCTGATTACCTCAACTCTTAGTAGCTTCGGAACTTTTGCACCCATCAGCCACACCAACTAATTAGTTCAATAACTAAGTGAGAGAGAGTCGAGGCGTGCTTAGTACAGTACGTCCTGAAAAGAGCGTAAATCGCATTTGACTGCGATTTGACATCTATCTGACGGCCGTCTGACGATGGAGTGACGTTCATCCGACGCCCGTTTGACCGGCATTTGACGGTTTCCATCAATAATATCAACTACCGATTTTCTCTCTAAAATATATCTCGCCAGAGGAGGTCAACGGGCTATCTTCCTTTCACACCTTAATTCTGGCACTTGTGAGTCGGGATATTTTCAGAATATACTGTGAGGATTTTTCAGGATATGGTCAGGCTATCACTTCAGTCCTTCCTAGAAGATCTCGAATAGCAAAATTATATACTGCAAGACAGATCAACTTAGTATTTCATGGACTCTTATAACTGCCATTTATTTATCGAATCTAAGCATAGCTTACTAGTTTCGGATGATCATGATTTTTGCACAAAAGCGAGCCATATCAGCTGAATTCTTCTTCTAGTATTTTGCGCTTTTTGCTAATTTGAAATAGCAAATCAGTTTTTCTAATCGCCTCGTCTCTAGGGCGGCCAAATACCATCGATTGCAACAGCAAATGATTTTCTGGTATAACCATGCCTGTCTGGTCATCAGAATATAAAATTTTTAAAACATCGTCTTGAACTCTTAATGCGTCCTCGTGTATATGCACCATATTTGTGTCACCATGTTGGAACCCTAACGCTAAGGCCTTCTTTCTTACGTCCGCAGTGCCCTTGGCAGAGCGTAGAATCGCTACTCCAAACTCTTTACTGAAAGTCCCGATTACCGCATCCTTATGAGGAGCTTTAGTTTTGAACCTGATTAGCATTTGATGCAGGTGCATCATTCTAGAAGGCACCTTATAGGCATCCACGAACAGATTTGCCGACGGCATGAAATCCTTGACATCCTCTTGGTGATGTGGATCTCTGTCCCATTCTATCGAGTCTTTTACCTCTTTCGAGTCTTCAAGATCTGCCCATCTCCTTACAAGAGTCAGGTCATACCTTTGAATTTCTTCTCCAAATTTCTCAGAAAGAGGTTGCATAATTCTCCCCATACCGGAAACATTACAGCTACCTTGGATCACATACGTTTTGCCGCTAGCCTTCGAATAGTTTACTCTAGAGTTATGAATCATGTCAGCCACAGAGCGGGGTCCTTTCCTATCTTCCCCTCCCTGAAAGATGGCCGCCTTTTTAAGAGGCTCGTACAACGTCTTTTTGTTATCGAACCCGCCCCCTTCTTTTGCTGCATCTACAACAATGTCGGTCCCATTGACGGCTTCTTCCACAGTCCCAGATACTTCGTAGTTGTGATCCCTAAATTGTTGCATTCTAGATTCAGGCACATACACATCGAAATTGTTATCAAGTGCTTCCCTGGTCTTCTCGTCGGGAGTGTACTTTGCAATGCCGATGAACTGAAAATCCTTGTCTACAGACAGAACACTGGCTAGACGACGTCCTATGTTGCCATATCCGTTTACGAACACTTTAGTCAATACTATTCACTAATAACTAAGCTTACAACTGGAAATGGATTTTGGGATTTTATATATATTTTTCCGAGCCATGATTTACGGCGCCATATGGTCCATTCATGTGGACGAACGACACAATGTCTAGGGGAAAAGTCCCGTAATTACTCTTCTGTCACCGACACTAAATTAGGTTTAAATACAATTTTTTGGCAAATAAGCATGGGAGAAGCAATACTGTTTTCCTTTAACACAGCTACAGAATTAGGTCGATCTTAAGTGAGGATCCTTGTTATAGATAATTATGACTCTTTCGTGTACAATATTGCTCAACTACTAGGGGAATTAAAGACAGAACCAACAGTCATTCGAAATGACCAGATTACACTCAGTCAAGTTAAAACTATGGATCCCGACGCGATAGTCATCTCACCCGGCCCCGGCCACCCTGCAGATAGGAAGTACTTCGGTATATGCACAGATGTCATTACCCAACTTGGGCCACATATCCCAATTCTAGGCGTGTGCCTAGGACATCAGGGTATAGTACATGCATTTGGTGGTAGGGTGATCAATGCCAAAAAAGTGAGACATGGAAAAACAAGCATTATTTTGTACAACTCATGTAGGCTTTTTGACCGATTAAGCAATCCCTTTAGGGCAACCCGTTATCATTCGTTGGTGGCAGATAAGAAAATCCCGCCTTGTCTTGAGGTTACGGCGAAGGCATTAGATGATGGTGAAATTATGGCTATCAGACATACAAAGTACCTTATAGAGGGCGTGCAGTTTCATCCAGAATCTGTTTTAACAAAGGAAGGCCCAAAAATTCTTCTTAACTTCATCTCAATGGTGAAGAAATGAGTGCAAAGAGAGACATCTAGTGATCTTCGTCCCATAATAAGGAAACTAGTTTCCAGAAATAATTTGTCGGCACAAGAAATCAATATCTCTATGGGCCTAATTCTCGGAGGAAAAGCTACAGATGCTGCTACTGCGTCATTCTTGGTAGCTCTTGCAATGAAAGGCGAAACATCAGAAGAAATTAACGCAATGGTCAAGGATGTAAAGGGTTGCTCCATCCAGATCACCCCGACCGTCAGAAATGGATTGGTAGATACGTGTGGAACGGGAGGTGACACTTTGAGATCATTTAATATTAGTACTGCGGCTGCGGTGATAGCTTCAGCCGGTGGTTGCAATGTCGCGAAACACGGAAATAGATCTGTCTCAGGATTCTGCGGAAGTGCAGATTTCTTTGAATTTATTGGAATGGACATGGAGATTTCTCCTCGCAAAATAAGTGACACAATTGAACACACCGGTCTGGGGTTTCTTTTTGCTCCGATGTTCCATCCCGCACTGCGCAGCGTCTCGTCTTTGAGAAGATCTATAGGCATAAGAACTATCTTAAACATTGTCGGGCCATTAAGTAATCCGTGCACAAATCTATCTGGTCAATTAGTGGGAGTTTATGACCAGTCTTTACTCGAAACCATTGCTTCTGCGATGCGAGATACTCATCTTGACGGCTTTATGGTCGTACATTCTCATGACGGTTTCGATGAGCTATCTACCACATGTGAAAACGATATTCTCTGGCTTGTTGACAACCAGATTAAAAGATTCAAACTTCATCCTAAAATTTTGAATTTACCAGTTACGCAACCGGAACGGCTATTGGTGCATACTGCTGAGGATTCAATAAGAGACACCCTTCAGGTGATATATGGTCTTGCGAACCCTGAAAAAGAAGACATAGCTGTATTGAATGCGTCAGCCGCACTGGTAATTGGAAAGATCGCCAAGGATCTAACGGAAGGTGTCGAAATAGCGCGGGCATCAATAAAGGATGGGGGGTCGCAAAAAAAATTATCAGAGTTAATCCAACGCTGCGGCGATACTTCGAAGTTAAAAGAAGCTGAAAGAAAGTTTCTTCTCAGTTGACGTGGTTTTGCATTTTCAGCCCAGAAAATGCAAAAGACTGAAAGTAGTACCATTTGTTCTCGCTGGCACATCACAATCATAGGCCAGGCTATTTTGGACGGCATGTGCTTACTTTGAATTCATTTTGTGTGTAATGATGACAACAATAAAATCGAAAATGTTATTCCCTGCAGCCCATGAAAAATGAGCTAAGGCAGAAAATGTAGCTATTAAATCCTGAAAAGAAAAATTTGAGTAGATGAAGAATTTTTCTTGCCCAGTCTACTCATCGGGATACTGAATACTTCGCTTGTAGTATTGTTAGTTATTTTCGTCTGCTCTTCGATTTTGCTTTTACTTTTGCAGGTTTCCGAGCAGGTTTCTTGCTTGCTGCTTTTGCCTTTGCAATCTTTTTGCCGCCGCCTATCTTAAACATTTTCGTACCACATACAGTGCATATGCCCGAGATGGCACTTTGACCATTTTTCATAATCACTTCTTTTTCATCTTTCATATCCCTTTTCGCTTTACATTTTACACAATAAGCCTGTGTTGCCAACTTGACATAAATCCCCTCGGTTGAATATAAGAATAGCTGTCTTTTATGGCAAAAAGCTCAGTTTACCTCGGGCGGATTTAGTGAGTCGATTGAAGGCGAATAAATTCGAGTCATAGACTACATTGCAAGTACAACTACGGTATATTTTTATGTCATAACATCGGACTGTACGTAAAAAGAAACAGTGGTGATAGGGATTTATGAATCAGGATCCGGTTCAAAGTATAGACTCGTTGAGCTGGGATGACCTGCTATCTTTCAAACGCGGTTTAGTCGTTCAGGTTAAAGATTTGACTGCGGAGATTATTGATATAGAGAAAAATCGAATTCGCCTACTAAATGAAAGTATCCATAAGGAGAAAAACGAAGTTATGACTTTAACAGGGAAATTAGCTGAAATTCGAGCTCAAACGAATTCGAATAATTCCCAATTGTTTGCCACTAGTGAAAAAATTTCTCAGTTCAAAAGTTTTGTTAGCACCATGGGACCTAGACTTCCCTCCGAAGACGAAGAGGGGTTGATTCGAATTATCGGATCAAGCCAGAAATTAGTCAATGAAAAATGCTACAAGAACGAACGGGAAAAGTTCGAGATTTTGACCGTAATGAACGACGCTTCGATGAAGTTGGAGGCGATAAAAGCCATACGCACCGGTAAAGAACAATTGGAAACTCTCACCAGATTAGCTGACGATATCAACAACAAGCTGGTGGCACTAGAGAGAGAAAGAGAAGCAATAGAAAACCAGGTTGTGGATGCTCAGAAAAAATTAGATAGCTCTTATCAAGCTAGGCGAGAGCAAGCCGGCGAGCGGCAAAAGTGTCTTAAAAAGTATGACGAGATTCTGACTGCACTTGATACCGTAAATTCACGTCTCGATGAAATGTCTCGATTGAGGAAAAGGCAACGTCAGGAGTTTGGTTACCGACCTCAAGACGACGCCCTCTTTAAGGTAAAGGAATCAACAAAAAGAAAGGTTCAGGCTGGCGGAAAAGTGGACTTCGAAGAACTAAGGCTGCTATACGAGTTAGATGAACTCCCGAAAGAAGAAAAATAAGTAGCACGGAGTCGTAAGTATCTTTAGGCCTTAAAGCCGAAACACACCAGATACTGCTCACTGCTTCTTTGTCTACTTGCCTTAGGCTTGTTTACATAAATTTGGTTAAAGTGATTCTTGATCTCTTTCTTCAATGAATCATATAAATCGCCTTCGAAAACCTTGAACACAGAAGTGCCATTTTCTCTCAGGATGTTCTGAGCTACTTCTAGTGCGGTTCTGGTCAAAGAGATTTGTCTGCCATGATCCAAGTCCCATATCCCACTTAGGTTTGGAGATAGATCAGACAAAACTACGTCGGCTTTGTGATCGAGTAAACTTAGGACCGCATTCATTACCTCTCCATTTTCGATACTGGCTTGCAAAATTGTGACACCTTCTATCGGTTCTATTAGCCTTGTATCTACGCCGATAATGACGCCTTCAACACCGACATACTCCTTTGCAACCTGTAGCCATCCTCCCGGCGCAGAGCCCAGATCGACCACTCGGTTGCGTGGCCTAAGCAGATGATAGGAATAATTTATCTGAAGTAGTTTGTAAGCAGATCTGCTACGGTAACCTTTGCTTTTTGCCATTCTACGATAAACATCTCTTCTGGCTTCAGAAAGCTTCAACACCTAGATCCTCGTTTGCTTTCAGTGCTCACTGGGGATCTATATAGCTAAGCCCGGCCCCTACTATCCCATATGGCTTCGTTTCCCTGACCTACGCGTGACGGTACGTGCTAGGAAACACTACACTTCATTTATGAGGTAACTACTCTCACGTTATGTTAGAAGAACGTAACATCTTCTTGTTTTTCAAAAGTCCCTTCGATTGTTGCTTCGCTAAGGCTGTATTAGACTCGCTAACTAGTAGCTCAGGATCTTTGGCATCGTGTCTGACTGGTGTATTAATTTCTCCAGGCACGATAACCTCCTCCATATGATCTTGCCCCAAGTGGTGTTCTTGGGTACCATTGTTAAAAGAGACCAGAATCCAATTTTCGATGAGATTACAATTAGTAGGACTATAATAGGCGTCAACGGAACACATGTGTTCAACCGGACAAGTAAGACATGGAGCTTGTTCAATGCTCTGCGTTCCGACGGGCAACTTCACCGGAAAAAGTTTGTAAGTCCATCGGCCGTTTTCTAGTATCTTTTCACGCTTTATGAGTGACCTCTTCTCTAATCTTATGGCTAATCTAGAACCATCTCGGCTCGTCAAGTCAAGTTGTTTCCATAAATTTGATTGGAGGATACCGTCCTTGCCGTTGTTGATAATAATTCTGAAACTCCTTCCTGTTAAATCTTCTATCTCAGCATCATTTAATTTCACATGTATAACCCCGAGATACTCTTATTTTGGTTACACTTCTAAATAATCGTTTTGCATTCAACGAACCGCCAAGTAAAGGGATGGCATCCTTCACCAAAAACAAGAAAATTACAACTTAGAGTATAAAGGTCCAAATCTATTTATCTTCGATGACGACACTTTACTATTAATGGGCAAATTCTTAGGAATGAAGCCTAAGGCAGGGGCCGATAGTTCTTCCGAGGCCAGAAATAAGATAAGATACGATGAGGCGGCAGATTATCAGAAGCGTGACCTATACCAAAAAGGTCTGAATCAAATGGCCAATGAAAAGATGGAAGACGCTATTCGAAGCTTTGAACTCGCTCTAAGAATTGACCCTCAATATGTCGACGCTTGGATAAAGAAAGGATATGCTCATTTCAATCTCGGCAGGTATGCTATTGCGATCTCCGCATACGATAAAGCGTTGGATATAGATCTCGATAATGGCGAGGCCTGGAACATGAAAGGATTGGCTTATTACAAAATGAATAATTATCAAAAGGCTATTGAAGCCTGTGACAAATCGATCGATATTAATCCCAACGACGGGATGTCGTGGTATAACAAGGCATGCTACTTGACTGTTATCGGGAAGGTAGACGAAGGAATGGAGGCGCTGAAGCGCTCAATTGAAATCGATATCTCCTACGCAAAAAGAGCCGTGCGCGACAGAGACTTTGAAAATGCGAAGGCTGAGGAGGGTTTTAGACGTATCATTGAAGTCGTAGTACTAGAGTCCGTAAGACAGGGGTACAATTACGTAGGTAAAATCGTGTGGATTACTGGGATGGACAGGGTCGAAGTGGAAGACGCCATGCTGAGGTTATCTATGAAAGGGTTAATCGTAAGAAAAGAAAAGAAAGAAATCTATGGTTTCTTCACAAGCAAGGAAGAATATTATGAATTAAACAAGGAGATTGCAGATAGGGTAGGGGCAGCCAAGCGCCTAGGGTTATTTGGTCGTAGCAGGCAAGTTTCCGCACCAGTCCAGCAATTAAGGGACATCATCGAAGTCCTCGGAAGAGCAAAAGATTCTGTAGAAAAAGGAGACGTTAACGCAACTATCGAATGTTTTGATCAGCTTATAAATCCAACTAAGCACGGTACCGCAATGATCGAGCAGTTTTTCGACGAACACAGAGATTTAAGACTATTTCAAATTAGATTAAGAGACAAAGGAATCGAGTACCTAAATTCGCATAAACCTGACCTGCTAACGCTGATTACAGAGATCGACACTAAGGTGCGCACTGGAACTCTATCTCGATCCATCAAAGATTAAGCGTATAAGTGGAGGTTCAACATACGACAGCAAGTTTCAAAAACATAGACGTTTGTATTTCGAATTAATGACTAGCAAATATTGGTTTGAGGTCTTGAGCTTCATTTTCCCCCAAAACAGGCGAGTGCCGAAGGCCGCTCGTATAGCACTACCACATCTTCAAGTTAGGTTGCGGAAACCCCTGAAATTAAGTTAAGTAATCTAATGAATATTGAATTTTGCTTTCATAAACGGATGTATGGTGCAGAAGTAATCGTACTCTGTCCCGCTTAACTTCGCAGTATTTAGTGTGAAGGTCTTTTTAGGCATGATTATGGAGGAGTCAAATGATTTGCCGGTGTCCTTAAAACTAGTTACTGTATGGGGTACATTATCATTGTTCGTCCAAATTATACCTGCTCCTTTGGGAACATTAAGGATTTTCGGATCGAAGTTAGGGTTACCCTTGGCAGAGGCCCCAGCGAGTATAGTCACCTTCACAGTCTGAACACCTTTAGGCAACACTGGGTTCGTAGTTGCCGAACTATTCTGAGCAGCGTTCTGGGCTGATTTTGGTGTGATTAACCCCGATGCATAAAAGACGGAGCCTCCTGCAATCGCGATCCCAATAAGGATCACCGCCATGTACCGGAGATAAGGTGTCCTCTTGTACGAGGCTACCGCAAGTACTGACACAGGGATAAAAATTATCACCATCAGGATCATAAACGCATAAATGCTTGGAACGCGAGTACCTACAGCTATTGTAGCGGCAATTCCAAGAGTTACAAGAAACCCTAATACTATAAAACTTGCAGACTTCGCCCTAGGACTCGACGGAAAACCGTCCTTAAACAGACCCTGCGCCAAAAAAATCATTCCTATAAACATCGCTAACAGCGAGACTGCGTGCATACCTTCAAGAAACGTTGCAGCGATCCCTGCAAGAGAAAGTCCAACACCAGCAATGCCTAGAGCAGTAAGACCTATTCCCGGCAGCAATAAGTCCCAATCAGTCATCTATCTAAATTAGAGGCCAATTTTCAGATAATTAACTCTTTCTGGCTTTCGATATTCCATAGATTCGGTGTGCAACTCATGAACATCACAGTCTTCTTATCTGTTATACGGTTGTCAGTAATTGTCATGATATAACTACGAACGAAAACGGGACTGTTGCCAATGACTAGTAACGGTTATATAATTTCACGTTCCTGATACCATAGTGAAACAGGTACAACTATTACGACTACTTGTTAGGGAGAGAGCTGTTGTCAGACTTCTAAAGACTATAGGACAATCAGAATATCCGACCCGAGAATTACTCCATAAACTTGGAGCATACGGATACGGTCACAAACTCCTGTTGAAAGCACATCGAATCGGATTAGTCCAAAGAAAGGTCATAAAGAACAAAGTGTACAACAAGCTCACTAGAGATGGCAAGAGAGCAGTCAAATTAGCAAGAGAGATCGGGGTATAGGCTATCTTCAACACCCTTATGTTCAAGGGAGTACGGATCGGGCTATGCTTCCCTAAACCCCATGGCTAATTCACGAATCCTATCTCTCCATGAGCTTGCTTTCACAATGCTACTTGCGACTAGAACCCCCTCTGCCCCTAGTCTGGATGCGATACTGACGTCGCTCTTATCGGTAATTCCTGCCCCACAAATAAGCTGAGTAGAATTATCGTATCGGGCTTTCGCTGCAACAGAACGTGTAATTACCGACGGCTTTTGCTTCGACACAGCTCTTCCTGAGCCGATTAATTCGGGGGGCTCTATCGCAACATAGTCCGGGTCAAACTTAGCGATCATCCCCACCTCTCGTGGAGTTTGAGCACAAACTACCGAAATCATCTGCAATTTCCGTAAGCGGGCAATAAGCCGAGTAATGCTTCTTTGGCTTAACCTATGTTCACTATGATTCAGAAGAGATCCACTTGCCCCAAATGATTTGGCTATTTCAGGGATGAAAAAACCGGTAGCAGCTCCCGCCGGGGCTTCGTCTAGATGTTGACAGAGTACAGGTATTTCCACGCTTTGACTTACTACTGCTATTGATGCCTGCGGCGGAGCCACAGCAACATCCACCTTCGTTTCATTAGCGACTTTCTCTGCTATTCTCGCTAATTTTACAGTATTCTCGCCAAAGATTTCCGGGTAGTTCTTAAAATTTATTATAATTAGGGGGGCCTTCAACCGCTCCTTCTTCTCCGGTGACTATTATCAAGTCTGTGAACGATTATCAGGCTTGAATTTCTTATTGAGTTTCGACATTCTAGCTTCGTATCCTTGGTTGTATTCGAGTTCGTCTGGCACGAGAGTCGCAGGATGAATGAATCCCTGGTTTCGCATTATCATAGCCCGTTCGGCTGCCCACGATCTTTGTAGATCCCAATCTGACGTGCCGAACCCATCGTGAGGGCCAGTCATTTTTCCATTGCGCATGCTGAATACCAAGCAAGACACTATTGGTAGCGAATAATTAACACTAGCCGCTGAATTTAATTTGACTGGCATAAGGGGCATATGATGGCTCCCTCTTGTATTTCCGGCGACAAAGTGAGGGTTATTAAATGCGCTGCCTGCCTCTTCGGTCGCTGGAAAATTCTTCTGAGTCCTGACGATCGCTATAGGGTCGTCCTTTCCCACATAGGTCCCCGCTATATTATGTAATCTGTCCGTAGATGCCGAAACAATATGTTCTCCATCAGAGGAAAGGACTGACTGTATAACGTACCTTCCAGGATACATCAGCGCTGCCTCGAGTTCCGGCTTGTCCTCCCACATTTTCAGTTCAGCTATTTTACCAGAAACTACATCCATTATCCTAAAATTAACTCCTTCAGCAAGTTTTTCGTTAATAAGTAGGCCAGTGTTGCTACCCGAATCGACAAAAGTACGCCACAGAGGAAAATTAAATGCGCCGGGCTCAGTTTTGTCCGCTGCAAAAACACAAAAAACTTCACTCGGGCGCTCCTCCAGTTCGATTTCGGCTACTCCTGGGCCCATACCTTTTACATTTCCTGAAAAAGAGTCTTTTAAAAGGTCCTGACCTGCACCGTACAAACCTTGTTCTTTGGCGACCTTCGTACCCTCCGTAAATGCATCCCACGTTAGTCGGTGTATCCGGTCGTTATCGACACCCGCAGTATGGCTCATTATAATGTGAATGTCGTCCCCTGTATAGCCTACATAAAAATCGACCAAAAGATCTCGTGATTTTCGCTCAACGAAGCTTCTGACCGTATCTAGGAGTTGATCACTTGGGCGAGTATGACCACCGATTCCTCCGATGTCTGCTTTAATTGCGGACAATGTAATTCGCATATCGAAATTTACATTTATCTAGCACTTAAAACCTTTCGTATGCTTGCCTTATCATCTTTATGACAGGGAGAGATGGGGTCTAAGAACTCGAGACATTAGGAAGCGCAGCACTGCTAAAAGTAGCGGAACCTGAATTAGACGCCAACGTTCAATATCGTATCACTGCTACGTGCTACGCTTCTCGCAAGAAATTAGATTCGGGATACAGAGAAACTGTAGAGGATTGAAATGGCGTTCCCTCATTTGCTGTACGGGGTAGTGTGCATATAACATAAATCGTGTCAACACAGATGCCACAAATTGAAGAATCTAGACCCAACCAAGTACTAAAAGGAGACTTTAACCAAAATTTGCAGGTAGTTAGAGGGAGTCGATGTAATACTTGTACCGCCGTTCAACTTCCCTGTTGGCGCCTTGAAGTACACCTTCAATCTCCTTTCTAAGGATTTCTCTGGTATACTCACGAAATCGGTCGATTTCTAGCCCATCGGGGAAAGCCGACAGCGTATACTCAAGATGTTTCATAAATTCGGAAACTTTGCTTCTAAACTCTTCTTTGGTAGGTCGTGTGTGGGGATGCACTAGCTTGAACCATGTGGTGGCACAAGCCGTAGAGTAAATTTTGGCCAGATCTTCCACCAGTCGATCAATTTCAAAATAATCTTCCACGCATTGCTACTAAGCCTCAAACTTTAAAACTATTCCCAGTCCAAACCACATTATATGGAGCTATCTTCGAACTTTTAGTGAAGAGGTTATTAGGCCTACCCCTTCAGGATGAGACAGTCATGAATGGTTCTCTCCCCGACACGTAGTTTTCTGTAATTTTTTAGTGACCTCGCAGAACTGAAAATGGAAAGCCATTGTACTGCTGAATCCGAGAATTTTGATCGAAGCAGGGTTTGACAAAAATAGAAAAGTACAAATCGAGCTTTTATTAAAGGCTATAAAAGAAACATATTGCCCATCACTGATGCAACTAAGAAGCAAATAGCCCAACAACGAAGACTCTTCTTTAAAATCTGTTTTAAATGTGGCGCCAAGAACGCTATCTCTTCAACCAGATGCAGAAAGTGTCACGGAAGTCATATGAGACTCAAAAATAGAACATTAGGAGTTAAGAAGTAGTTGTCCTTTTTGCTGCGATATTGGGATTGCACAATTATCGTTTGATAACAGTTGCAAAATGTCCTATAAGTGGCAAGCCAACTTATCTCATTGTGGCCACATCATCTTGCGTAAATCTTGCCCAACCCTTTCAACTTGATGGTTTTCAAGAACCTTCATGTATTGGACAAAGGAGTTCTTTCCTTCTTTCCTGTATGCGCTGACCCACTCCGCTGCAAATTGGCCGGATTGAATCTCTTTCAGAATTTCCCTCATTTTTCTTCTGGACTCTTCTTGGATTACCCTATTACCTCTCGTGAGTCCTCCGTATCTAGCTGTTTCGCTTACACGGTTGTACATTCCAGCGATCCCGTGTTTATGGATAAGATCTACTATGAGCTTTAGCTCGTGAAGGCACTCAAAGTATGCTACCTCAGGTTGGTATCCAGCTTCTACCAGCGTCTCAAAAGCATTTGTCACTAGGGCTTGTGCGCCCCCACAAAGGTCCACCTGTTCACCAAACCAGTCGGTTTCAACCTCTTCTTTGAAGGAGCTCTGTATCACACCTGGTTTGGTACTCCCTATCGCTTTGGCCATCCCCAAAACCCGTTTCCATGATAATTTAGTGTGATCTTGGTACACCGCGACTAAAGAGGGAACCCCGAACCCTTGTTGATATAATTCCCGAACGAGCTGGCCAGGACCCTTGGGTGCGAGCATTATCACGTCCACATTTTTCGGCGCTACGATCCACTTCCAATGAATCGCTGCTCCATGCGAAAAGCTCAGCGCTTTTCCTTCGGTCATTTTATGAGCTATGTTCTTGGTGTACGTGTCAGCCTGCTCCATATCCGGAATTAAAATATGGATTATGTCAGCGAGCTCTGAGGCTTCGGACACGCCCATTACTTTGTGACCATCTTTTTTAGCCAATTGCCACGTCTCACCGCTTCCTCTTAAGCCAACTATCACATTAATCCCAGAATCTTTCATATTACACGCCTGGGCACGGCCTTGGATTCCATAACCAATGACTGCTACGGTTTGATTTCTTACTGGATCAAGGCTTACCTGCGGATCAAGCCATCTCTTAGCAGACATACGCCTGTTGGAGGCGAAACTCTTCTATATATGCTGTGTCTGCTCAATCCTTAATAATGGTGCACCCTGTGTATTTGCTCACACATCAGTAGCGTGCTCTACACAAGTCTTTTAATATCTAATATTCCATTGTAAACCATTAGACCTCGATTGTCATCACAATGTGCGATATGTGGGTCCAAGTTCCCTAACAAGCGATGTTACTTCTGTCAAAATAAAATTTGTACTTCTTGCGCTGTCCCGGCTGATGTCACAGGAAGTTATTCGACTATTAAATGCATTACGTGTGACCGTAAAAAGATAAATAAAATAAGCTTCATTTCAGTTGTCAGGAGAAACAAGGTCATAATAGCTATTTTGGGCGGTTTCTGGGTCTTCACGGTTTACCCTCTGCCATTCTTGCAAATGATGGGCTACAAAATAGATGCCTCAGCATTTCAGCCCGTATTATTTGCAACAGCAGCTATGACTATTCCGTTTGTCTTCATGTTCATTGCTTGGCAGAAACGA
>AF_2010_repII_A100DRAFT_1000066_pt1 | contig 15512 bp, 14 predicted proteins | sample AmaForreplIIA100_FD_9198 | JGI IMG/M metagenome (IMG submission 9198) | reverse complement strand
AATTTTGATGTAGTTGCAATGATTGCAATAGGTAAGAGAGGACCGAGGAACCAACTACCCCCTCAACTTCAAGAAAGAGAATATCCTAACGATAGAAAACCATTGAAGGAACCTGTGATGGTGGGTCGTTTCAGCATCTAAAAGTTGTTTGAAGAACCATAAAAGTAAATTGAGAAAGATGCATTCGGGCATAATAGGATGGATTATTCTCTTTTGTTCTCTAGTGCACTATTTTTGCAAAAAACTAGAATGAACTGGAGGCAAATAACTACTTTAGAGATCATAACGATAGATGTAAATGCCTATACTGTATACTATTTCATCATTTGAGCATATCAAGTGATATATAGTTTCAACTAAATGGTTCTAATTTTTGTCCCAGCAGATTTCCAGAATAGGCAAAGTCGTTGAGCAGCAGAGCATCAGTATATTTTGAGAACATCGATTTGTCTATGCACGAACCATGCATTGGATATACCATACTTGGCGAGAGCTTCGTGAGTCGTGTTACGGTATTTCTTACCGGAACCTCACTTGCAAATATTCCAATCATTTTGTAAAGAAAAATCATCTTTTCTGATATGTCTTCCGACACTACTGGTTGATTCTTTCCCGGTTGAATAAATAAATCTGACGTAAAAAGGGAACGAGTAGATTCTTCAAAAACCATCATACTGTCCCAATGATGAACATGTGGTGTCATTACAAATCGTAGCGTTCTTTTGCCTGTTTTTAGCGTTTCATTATCCCAAAATGAAATATGATCTGAGGGAACATTAACCCAACCTGTCAAATTCAGTTTGGAGCTGAGGTCACTACAAAGCAGCTTTGTTTGGGGGGAATTAAGAAATCCCATCCCACCCCACTCGTCGCTTTCAAAGTGTAGAAATGCAACATAGGATAACTTCTCTAATTGAATAACTTCTTTAATTTTCTCTTCTATCTTTCGATACATGCCGATTGGGCCTGTGTGAATAAGCGTTGGCCGATCGTCGCAAATTAAAAATTGATTGAAAGTGATTCCATAACCTTCAACATACCCAGTTAGCCTATAAATACCATCTAAGATTTCCGATAAGGAAACACATCGATATCCTTAGGATAGGCACTATTCTTGCTAACTTCTTGCATAACTTGAGTATCAATATCTCAGAATCAAATAAACATTCGTCTCTAATTTTGGTCGAGGGTGGTACACGATTTTATCCCCGTCGCAAAAATGAAGCAAATGTAGGAACTAATAATAGAATTGAGATACTTACTAACAAAAGTGCTGCAAACCTTTAAGATTGGAGGAAAGATACATTTAGTATCACTTGGTGTACAAAAATATGTTTAGAATTCGAGATCTGAGCAAGAATTTAGGTAATTTTCAACTAAGTCATATAAGCTTGACAGTTGATGAGGGAGAAATTCTTGTGATATTAGGAAGAAATGGATCCGGAAAAACGACTATGCTAAATCTCATATCCGGGATTTTGCAACCGGATCATGGGGAAATATATTACAACCAAGTCCTTCTAAATAATATACCCTTAGAAAAGAGAAGGGTGGGATACATATTCCAGAAACTATATCTTTTTCCGCATTTGAACGTTTTTTCTAATATCAAGTTTGGCTTACCTCAGAAAAAAAGTAGCGAATCAATCTTAAAGATGAAACAGATAATTTCGATATTAGGAATAGAATCTTTGCTTACCAGAAATATTCAAAATATGAGCGCGGGAGAACAACAAAAGGTGGCAATAGCCAGAACCGTCTTGACTGAGCCCCTCATACTTCTTATGGATGAGCCATTCACGAATCTGGATATTGCTACAAAGCTTGTTCTCACACAAGCTGTCAAAACTACTGCTAATATCTTCAAAATCCCTACGATTTACGTCACTCATCATCCAGACGAAGCCTTCGCGTTAGCGGACAAAATCGTAATCCTTGCTGATGGAAAAATTATCGAAGAAGGTACACGCGACGAAGTCATGTCCAGACCAAAACAAAAATTTACTAGGTCGTTCATAGCCACCCTCGGTTCCAATAACCAACGAGTAGAATCGAAAATTGGTGGGGAACCTTTTCGATCTAAGATTAGGTAACCGATCGGTACAATTCACTTTCTAGAATGTTAATTTTGGGCTGATTTTGGGTTTCATTTCTATAAAACATTGTACGTGAGCTGAACAAAACAATTACTCTGAAAGAGGTATATTCGTAGTTTCAGGAATTAAGAGAGATTATTTTTCGTTAGCCTATCATATACTAAATGATCCGCGCCTCCATTGTACATATTCAGATTGTCCATCTAATCGCATTAGCGGGGCGTCCAGGATGAGTCACAATCCCGGTGGAAAGCTATAACTTGATGGGATGTTTAATTGTGGAGTACCATATATAATTGCAATCTCATCATGTGGATCTAGTTTGATATCTCTGTAATTTGTTCCACTTGGCACTTTAGTTCCATTAACATATACATTTAGAGGCTGGCTAGGACTAGCTACATAGTTGAATATTTGACTATTGTTGAATTTGATTTGACCATTGTTGATTTTTTTACTCCAGATGTCGAAAAACTGTCCTAACGTGAAGTTTCTATTTACAGGTGATTCGATGTGAATCACACCAGATACATCATGTGTATGCAGCCAGTAGTAGCATGTGTTCAAGATGCCTATTTGGGCTGGAACTAAAAAATATTGTCCATTAATTATGATATCCAAATGTGCATGAACATGAAAGAGAAGCTGTTCAGACGGATTACATTGTATACCATCAACTGTCAATGAAGATGGTGCTTGTGAACCAGCCCCGTGGTAAAGCCAGACTCCACCAATGATCGATAAAAGTGCCACGACTCCTACAACTGCTATCAACTTCTTAGAATTCATGTGAGATTTCTTGCCTGCCTTGGGTCTGGTATTTTGGTCGTTAGATAGTGCATCGTGCACATTCTTATTGTGTTGTTCAAGCTGCTTTTTGGAATTGAATGATTTTCCACAAATATTACATGTGATTCCTTCGCTGTCTGTCATCTGTTATTAACGATGAAATTGCGATATAAATAATTTTAATTACAGAGAGAACGACAGTGAAAGAATTCACATACTCTGGATCTTTGAATATATTCGCTAGCGTACTATACTAAATGATCCTTTTGCCCGCTAAAATAATGCAATTCAGAATAACAACAAGCTGTTACCCGTGAAAATATTTTAACTTCCAACAAGCTAAATATTGTCGCTAACATTTCTTCTAATTTATANTTTGAATAAAAATCGTGCAGACAATACAAAAGCTATTGTGTTGCTAGAGAAAACTGAGATAGTCGGGTAGCATCTCCAAGGATTTCCTAATTAACCATTTTTCAAAATTTATCTCCTTCATTTTCCAGCTTAAGACGAACATCGGAAGATTACAGTTTTGCATAAGTTATCTGGACAGTTGTTATCATGAATCTTAATTCTAATTACGGCCATTAAGTTTCGATTCATACACTTCTAGTCAAAGAACCAGTTATTAGTGATAAAAAATGTATTTTTAAATAAATTTGATTAGTCACTGGAATTGAATAGAACACATATTAAATTTACGATTTGGACTTATTTCTAATTAGCTGGGCAGAGAAGATTGATTATTTTCCTCCGGTATCAATCACACAGATAACAGAAATATGTTACAGATACAGAAGAAAGCAAATATACCTTTATTTGCTATGTTTGAAACAATAAACTCGTTCCATCGCATCTACTAGCCAGTCTACCATGTCCAGGCTTACCCTCTGAAGGTGAATGGGGAATGTTCGACACTGCAGTGGGGCGGGGTTTAAGTAATGGCCCTGCTGCAGTGTAAAGATTATTGTACCTAAATCGAAGTACTCAGCACATTCTCTTTATGCATCTTCCATAACAGAATAAATTTCAATATTAAATTTCAGGTGCTTGCTTAAGTAAATATGTTAATCCCTGTTCAGATTGTTTGTGTTAACTATTTGAATTTGCAGATATTATCATCCTACCTGAATTGAACTAATTATGTATTCATAAAATTGTACTAATGGATCCTTTAAGAGCCGGGGAATTTTGAGGCGGAGCTATTAGATTACTGCACTGAAAAGAGTTCAGAAGCTGTTTAATTGGGTCCAGAGGAAGTTTCCTTATTTTCTTGTAATGGGTATGTTCATTCAAAAATGCAACAAATAATGTCTGCAACAACAACTAATAATTTAAAATGAGCAGAATCTGGTACTCTATGGATATGTTAATGCGGATCATAACATTTCAGTTATTATCTTTGCAGTGATTTCTGCACCATTCGACTTTTGAGGTGATCCTTGGCGAAAAGATCCTAATTTTTCTTCAATTAACGTTTCGAGTCTAAATATGTCCTCAAATTTATATCCCATCCTGATTGCATTTTGCTCTTGTTCAAAGTGATCCTTTATTGGAATGAAAATGCCTGGTGTTCCGTAGACGATTGATTCGTCCATTGTAGACCTTCCTGCCAAGGAAACTACGAGGTCGGATGCGAAGATNTATTCGTGTAGGTTGTCAACAAATCCGAGATTGCGAAAACCATCAGAGTCATTTAATCTTATGTTAGGTCCGGAGACGACGATGAGCTCTAGATCAATTCTGCTTCTTAATTTCTCATAAGCTTGAAGTGATTGTTGAATTAGGTATTTTCCTGCATCAGTTCCTCCTGTACATACCACTACAGTTTTCCTAGTTAAGCCAAGTGTATTCCTAAGAGTTGTTCTATTGGCATTGATTTCTCTGACTATGGGGCCAACATATTCTAAATTATCCCTATTTTCGCCAAAATCAGGAATGATTACCTTGTCGCATTTATTTATCAAATTGCGAATTCTCTTATTCATTTCTTTCTCAAAGAGGTGTAGAAAGCCACTTGTGAAATGTGTCTCTCCTAGGTTATTCTTGTTCCCACTCGTGGGGTACGTGGGACCACTGCTACCCATAGCACAGATACTTGTCCCTAAAATATCATAAATGAATATTTTCTTCTGCAATGCAGGATTCTTGCTGTTAGCAAGTGAAGCAAAATCTTCATCGCTAACTATGATCGGATTTCTATGTAGATACTTGGTTATTACTTCTTCGGCGATTTTTTTGGACTTTTTGTAATAGATCAAATACCTCATTAGCCACTGAAATGAATTATGTAAAGCCCCTGACTCTATAGAGAAAGGTGGTGGTTTGTAAAGGTTAAGTGCAGAAAACTTGGCTCTGGAAATTAGATCATGTGCTGAGCCACCACTGACAAATAAGATCTCATCTAAATATTTTTCCAGCTTTTGTGTTATGGCAATGTCTCTTGAAGCATGACCTAATCCTATAGGACTGGTAAAAAATATTATCCTCCGATCATATGCAAAATCTGGCATATGTATGTTCTAGAACTTTCCAGCTGATATAAATTCTCTTATCGGTATGACTCTAATTCGAAATAGTTGAGATCAAGTACAAGATGGTGGGTAGCAGATAACAAATGCTTGAATGATCCTTCAACATTGTGAAAGTACAAGAAATGAAATGATTATTACAAATCTAAACTGATAATCCAAGATATAATTACCTATTTTACTAAAAAATAAATTCTNCTACTAGCTGGCAACTAAACGCCAAGATTCAGGTATTTACTGACCATAAGTAAATGCTACTCAGGCAAGTGAAGAAGGTCCAATTTTGAGTACAAAGTGGTTGGCATTCGGATAGTAAGAAGAAATCAAAGTATTACTAACCCAATTTTCTCCATTCAAGTAACAGAGTTACATAATTGTTTTTAATCAAGACGTGTATAAGTCTATACAAGGACTGAATAGTTAGGAATGGGAAAATGTGGTAAGAGAATCTGGAAATCTCACTAGAGTATCCATCGATGTTATTAGCAATAGGCATAATCCAAATTACTGGAAAAGAATATTGATCGTAGATGATGAGGCTGATATCACGACGACTTTCAAGGTAGGATTAGAAAATCGTAATGCCTATAAAGATAGAAGAATTGCCGTCCAAGCATACAATGATCCCAGGATAGCTATTTCGGAATTCCAACCAAACATCTATGATCTTTTATTGACTGACATAAATATGCCATTCATTAACGGATTCGACTTATCTGAAAGAATATTGAATATGGATATCAATGTCAAAATTTGCTTGATGTCCTCGGGAGAACTGAATTGGGACGCATTGAGAGAAATCTATCCAACTGTGAGCTTGGGATGTTTTATCAGAAAGCCAATTACAATCGATTCTCTGGTCGACAGAATCATGACCGAGCTGGATTAGTAGATCTTCATCCACAATCAATTCTTGGGAAATGTTTGTTATGATTCATGCGCACACCTTCTAAGAATTTTTCGTGGGATGGATCCTTCTAGGAATGAATTATTACAAGGAAATTTTAATTTGATTACTTGCGATGATTAGGTGTTGCTATAATAAAGATGTAAAAATACATAAAATGGACCCGTGGTACTTGTTTAGCAGCTGTTGCCGCTGTTACCGTTGTTGTCCTTGTTATTGCAGCTTGCTTTTTGTTCGACGCTTGCGGCTGTGTGGTGGCTAATGCTTTGATGTGATTCAGCATTGGATAATGCATTACCATTGCCATTACAGTTATCGCTGGGGGGAGGGATCACAGCTGCATCCGCGCGCATTAACGCGTGGTCATTACCATTCCCAAGGGCAGTCAGAGAAAAACTTTGAAAATCTACATAATAACTTAATAATGGTTTCTCGATAATGATCAGACGTATTAGTTTCTGTTTTTATGCTGCTAGTATAATTTTGCTATTGTCAAAGGTTTCAAAGAGTACGCTTCTATCATATCTATGATGGGTCGGTATGTGAACACTAGTATTCATTGTCACAGTAGGAAAAATAAGCGGTATAAGTTAATATTATTTAATAGGTTGTCGATCAATAACCTGATAATATGAAAATTCTAAATGCTAGTCCAGGATTTGCTATTCCGTTAACTGAGAATGAAATAAAGAGCTTTTTGGCCAATAGCAAGCTAAATATACATATTGGAACTCTCGATGATAAAGGAGACCCGGTAATCCATCCAACATGGTATTATTTTGACTCTGCGAACATTAAGTTTTACATTGAGACTTCTAAAAATTCTGTGAAGGTGGCGAATTTGGGTAGAAATAATGTCGTTTATTTTTGTGTGGATGATCCAAATCTGCCATACAAGGGTGTCAGAGGCAAGGGAAAGGCCAAAGTTCATGCAGACATTAATTATAACATACCAATTGCTGAGAAGATAATGGTCAGGTATCTAGGAAGTCTTGCCCATCCTATGGCCACCTCGCTAATGGGGAGTGTTAAAGATGGAAATTCAGTTATTTTAGAAATTACACCAAGTTACTTCTCTACATGGGACTATAGTGAAAAGAGAAAAGTTATTTGATATTCGCACAAGGCAAATATCTAAACATGAAATAAATAAATACACCGTCTATTAGCAAGATCAAGCTTAGCTTTATCCCTGATCTGAGTTATATGACTTGTTGAAACTTCAAAGCTCCCACATTTCTTTTGTTATATTGAGTTGTTAGAAGACTACAATGAGATGGAATTTATGTAGATATCTACGATTTCCTTTATAAGGATTGATTTTACAATATAAGCAAATGGGAGCCGAGATAGACTCGAAAGCTAAGAAATCATTGATGCAAGACTTCATTGACTTTCTAAAGACATTTGGGGTAATTGGATTAGCAATAGCATTTGTTATAGGTCAGGCAGCTTCTCAATTAGTTACGGCTTTCGTTAATGATATTATTACGCCATTCATTGGACTGTTTCTACCTGCTGGAAATCTGAACGCCGCCAAGATAACGATAGGGAATTCAACTTTCCTTGTTGGACATCTAATTGGCAGCATTATCAACTTTTTGATAATTGCCTTTATAGTATTCTTGGCGTACAAGCAATTATCAAGGTTCAGGTTGGTGGAAGACAAAACTAAACCTTCCACCCCATCTGACAAAAAATAGCTTTGGCCAAGGCAGCAAGGAAGGTAAAATAACTTGAAGTAATTCGTAAAGTCCATGTGCTAGCTTACCATTACAAATAAACATAATTGAAACACACAAGCGGAAAAACCCTCCAAAGATCTCAACGTATTACTTGAGGTACATGTATTAAGAAAATCGTTAGTAAAGCATATGTCTGTTACCATGGTTCTCGAAATATATATGTGAATATGAATATGAATATGAATGTAAAACCGCCTAAACGATTATTAACTTATTTTTCAAATGCCTACTTCACTACAGTCCAAAAAGTATCTTTGCATTTTTGAACATTATGAGATCTCTGTCATGTGGTTTGAGTTCGACCTTTTTGAAAAATTCTAGATAAGATCCCATGTCAGAAATTGGCCAGTCAGTCCCATATAAAAGACATCGGGGTTCATGTACGTAACTCAGTAACTCTTTGATCCTTTTTGACATGTACATCTCAGATTTTGTACCATAGTTTCCATAGAACAATCCGGATATATCAGCAGAGACGTTCTTGTTCTTGTACAATACCTCCTGACAGTCCAAGATCCAGGGGTTTCCCAAGTGACACATCACTACCCTTAATTCAGGGTTATCAACAGCAACTTCGTCAATATTTAATGGATGAGAAAACCGTAGTTTCCCTTGTTTTAAAAAAATGTCCCCTGTATGAATCATGACTGGGGCTTTAAATTCTATACATAAATCATATACCTGCTGGTATCTCTTATCATAAGGATAATAGTGTTCATAACCACAATACAACTTCATTCCCTTAATATAGCCATCCTTAAACCAACCTCTGCAATCCTGAAGATCACTGTAGCTATGATTGTCTATCGAAAAACCTGCAATCACGCCGAGATTGTCATATTTCTTGACGAGCTCTATTATTTTACTAGTAGATGGCCTATCTGAATTAACCCTAAATGATGAAAGGATAAGAGAATAATCGACTCCGTACTTACTCATCATCTCAAGTAATATTTGTAATCTCTCTTCTAAAGGAGCCTTGATAGTGTGCTCATATTGGTTCAAGTGGACATGGCAATCTATAACCATTAAGAGTTATTTCTAATATGATCTTTATATCTTGATTCTTAAAATGAGTTCTATTCTGCCGTTATTTAGCATAATTGGAATTAATTTCCCTTAAATAACCTATAGTAATGAAATAGTTTATAGCTTATTTTAGAAATCCACAGAATATATGGGCAAAATTAGACTGCTTCAGGTCGCCAAAATAATAGACACCACAGAATTTGAGAAATCCTAACAAGAAGATACAATAGATAATGAGCGAAGCATACAGATAGTTGGAATGATAATGCCCGGGTTGGGGTGGGGCGGCCGTTCTGATCGCATGACAAAAAGTAGAGAAGACGCTGCCATGTGAAGTAAAATCTAACTTCAAAATATATGTCTGTGTTGAATTATTATCAGCAAGAAGCCATTTTTATGCTATCGGGATATATTGTTCTAGGTTTAAATAAATTAAATAGCCAGAAGAACTCTAACGAAGATATTGTAGATCAGTTGAATAGAATGGTAGAATAATTGGCGGCGCCTAAATGATCGAACTAACACCAGAAGACTTGAAATTTAAAGAGTCTACAGAATTTCCGGATAAAAAGGAGAATATTTTAAGTGCTGCTAATATTTTAGGTATGATTGACAACAATAGGACACTGTCCGATATAGTCAAAAAATACAAAAGTTTAGTCGAAAGTCTTGTGTTTATGCTTCGTTGGGATAATTGCTCTCAAGGACTATCGGATTATGTTTGCAGTCGACTCATAGTATTCGAACGAGAGCGAAAAACTAATCAAGAAATTTCAAGTTGGTTAAGGAGTATAGCCAGAAAAATAGAATTAAGCCCACATGACATAAAATTCAAGAACTCCCCGAATATGCCGAACAAACAACAAATAAAGCTGGCAGCTCAAGCCCTAGAAAATTCAACCCGTCAACAGACGTCGGATGTAGAAGATGTAGCTGGTGAAAGACGATCGTCGGTGGGTGTATTGTTAGTCTTTATGAACGTAAGAGACGGTGAAGCACACGCATTATCCGAGCATCCCGGTGAAGCAATAAGAATGAGTCGCCAAAGTGGAGACAAAGAACGAGAGAATTTAGGTATTGCTACTCCAGAGCTGCGCGAGCTATTATCAGATTACATAGTAAACCGAATCCGATATTTTGACGGTTATGAACGTTACAGCTTTAAAGATGTTGCACAATGGCTTAGATTGTTTCTGATTGATTAGCCGATTGTTGGAGTCCAAGATGTTGGTTAGTTTTTCTAGACCAAAAGGTTTTCTCAGGAATTTGTTTATAGCGATCAGACTGATAAACAAAGCACAGGGCTAGATGTACATTCTTCTGGCCCGTATTGTGTCCAAATAATTATTTGTGACTGGCCTAGTTGCTATCAAAATAAGAGGCACCAGTCAGTTCATCATCTGGGCATGATTAATCCGATTTACCAGATTTATAAAGCGAAAATGTAAATTCTACGTTAAGAATGGTTAAGAAGGTCAAAACAAAAGCGAAGAATTCGGTAAAGACCGCCAAAAAGAAAGAGAAATTGAGAATGAGGTGTGGTTGACCATACCCAACACCATTTTTATGGACTCTCAATTTTAATCAGTACACGGTACTTGAACTTCGTATCTTGTTCCTCGATTCGAACTGTTTTCTTGCAGCATTTTCGATGCGCGTTGAATTCACAAATTCATGAAGATTTAAGATATCTTCGTCTATTACATCATAGGATTGAAGTTCAATTAGTGCAATTAATGTCCTGAAATTAAGTTCATCATCTGCTTTTTCATCGTTGTGTCATCATATTTGTTCTCAGATAATAATTGCTTCAATTCATCCGCTAGATCCAAGTTGTAAACCTCGGAAGAGAAAATACGCGTCATTGCCAAAACAACACTCTTATCTGCAAGTTTCACTAAATCAGACGTTGCTATTTCTTTCAATTCAGTGTCTTCCGGTATTATATACTAATTTTTCACTATAACAGTTTGGAATTTAGAATTACTATTATCTGAGTATAAATTGCCAAATTCTGATGATTTACGGCAGCAATTTGGCGAGCCAAATTTTCCTCAACAAATTTGATTGTCCGCTCTCCCGGGGCGCAGTGAAGGGCTGGTTAAAAACGTCCCCTGTGGTATAGAACCTGGATAAACATTCCTATAATTTTTTCACATTGCCGAATTGCTTGTCATAATTCTTCGATTTCTGTGATCGCGAACGTCATTTTACGGTAGTCAAAAATATTGAACTGAAAAGGTATTTGTTATGTGCTATAGAAAACTCTTTACAAGTGTGGGATCACATTAGTAATCTAGAAGATCTTCGAAATACTTCGGAATTCAACCGTAAAGCATTAAAACGACAAGAGACCCCTAAAAGTGGGCATGAGTAAGGTCGTTCACCAGAAGGACAAGTCTCCATCTCAGCTGATAGATGCGAGAATCGGGGAGCTGCACGACTGGCGCGGCAAGATGCTGGCACGGCTACGCGCTTTGATTAAGCAGGCGGATCCCGAGGTGGTCGAAGGGTGGAAATGGAGAGGGACCCCTGTATGGTCTCACGACGGGTTGATCTGTACTGGCGAGACGTACAAGAACGTCGTGAAGATAACCTTCTCCAAGGGCGCCTCGCTGAATGACCCTTCATGCCTCTTCAATTCCAGTCTCGAAGGCAAGGTCAGACGTGCGATCGACTTCCAACAGGACGACAAGGTTGACGAAGATGCTCTGATGGCTCTCATTCGCGCCGCTGTGGCCCTGAACAAGTCTAAGGTTCGCGCCTAGTCTGCTTAATCCGACGATCGGAAGCTAACGGCTCGCTTCTTCTCACTTTCTCTAAATAACATAACTACTTTCTCTAAATAACACCCAGATTACGTAAAATAATCTGCATCTTGCCACAGGACATTTTCTGGTCCTTTTGCTTTGTTTGCAGACAAAACACATCGATTCCGACATCTCTCATTCTTTGATTTTTGCAAAATTTTCTGGGACGCCACATCCTAGAATAGATTTTTCTTGAAAAGTGCTCAATTCTTATTTACTGTACTTAATGACGGGTATCTCAGTAACCGGTATTTCACAGGCAGATTGTCAGATAGCACTAAACGGCATAAATAGATTCAGATGAAATCCAACTTTATGACAAAAAGGAATACTAATAACTCAAACTGTTAACTTTCACGTACATGCCCAAAAACATGCATTTATTTGATGCGGTATGGCGCGAGTTCTGCTATTGCGAATCTAATTCAGACAACATTGTTGGATCTTTGAGGCGAACACGCACTCACGGATCCTGCCCTTTCGCCAAGGTCAGATGCTCAACAATTGGACCACGAAGATGGATGTAAAACTGGCAATCATAGCATCAAACAATCATTATGCGGCATTTGGTCCTGGTACTACTAACTTATTTAGAAATATGATCTGATTATCAGATGCCACGCGAGTCGAGTAAACTATTACATCAAAATAATTTATTTTTAGAAAACTAAATTTGGTGAATGATATAGGTTATTAGGAAACAAGAATGTCAACGAGCGCTATCAATGATAACCAAAGAGGTGTCTGGGGCAATTGTTTGCATTTAGAAAACACTGATGTATTATACCGGCTGATGGGGTGAAGGATTTGAAGGTCGGATATAGTGCTCAGTCATATTATGAACTTTATGTCACATTTATTCGATAGATAAGGAATCACATAATGACCGATTAATTCCATCTCAAATTGTTCATGTTTATTATTACTCTCTGCGAGGTGCATAATGCAGTATTAGATTATCGAAATATTGGTCAAATTTTTTATTTGTTACTATGTCATCTGAATAAATGCCAAGTGAAATTACTTTGCCCTTCTGATAATTGAGTTCATAACTTGCTATAACCGGTCTCAGGGTTCGTACGGGATATTTTATTAAGGAGGCGTTATAGTTCATTAAAATTCTATCATTATTATTGGTAATATACTGTTCTTCATGATGTTGATATTCCCAGGGATCATTTGCAAAAGTTATGTTACATGAATAGCAAAGATAATTACTTCCAACCCATTGTGATGTTTCCTTGGCCCATCTTTCACTCACGCTTTTCCATGCAGATTCGCCATTAAATGCCCAACCGTGACCTTTCACAAGTGTTATTGTGTCAGTGTTACGATTGAGTACAACTTGAGCGTAAAAGACATTGCCATCTAAGAGGATCATATTTCCGCCATTTGCTACAAAGTTTCTTAGATTGTTGTACTCTTGCTGTGTGACATATTCCTGATGTCCAAGTATTATCACATCATAAGCATTACTAGTAGTATTTACATGTGTGCCATCCTTGTTGAAGATTGATCCATTATCTACATCAGCATCGGTTAACACAGTAATATTAGAATCAGGACTTACCAGCTTAAGGTTTTTCAGTAAGGATAGCATTGCGAATGCAGAATGTACCTTAGTTGTGGGTTTGATGGTTGGATACATATTAACTTTACTTGATAACAGGTTTAGGTCGCTTGTGACATTCATATTCGCCGTTACCTGGCTGTATTTTGAGTAGAAAACATAGAACGCATTATTATAAGCTGCAGCAGTAAATGTTGGTTCTACCAGTGCAATACGTACCCCATTTCCAATTTGTTTGCTTAGATTGACATTACTTTCCGGAGTTGTTGTTGGTTGGGTACCATTAAGCTTAATAGAACGACTGTAATTGTAGCCATAATCATAATTTGGTTTTGACATCGCTTGTGGTTGCGAAGTGACATTCAAGCCAGTTGTCATGTTCTTCAAGAATATGTGGGGAAACGAATTCTTCTGTTGTATCCTGGATCTATTGTAGGCATTGATGGTGTTATTGTAACCAACGTTCTGAATGGACGCCTGCTCCCTTATGAGGCTACTCCTTCCGTGATTCAATACCCTTGTTTGCGCGAACAGGGGTCTGTTGTTTGGTAATAATAATAGAATATAAGAAGTCACGAGCAGTAATGCCATGATTACCGATGCCGAGACGACTCTTTCAGAGTGATTCATCTCTAAAAGTAACACCGAACCCTGACATTTTCCACATACTTTTTTACCTAGACAGTAGCCTATAAAGGTAAGTTAACAATGTTAATTCACTTTGTTAATTTAGCAGCCTGTTTTTAGGCCAATGAATTTTCAATTATTTACATCTTTGCTAGTCATATGACCTTGGCACGAACCTTGCTTCTTTACATTTTATTCTATAACAGTTCTAGTTTGGTAGAGGGAAAATGAAATTAATTAGGAGAACGCTTAGCCTAGTCAAGTTAACCACAAAGATAAAAATCCTATCCTAATTCAATATGGTCATCGGTGAGCATTATATCGCTATTATGCGCATCAATTCTACAGTGCATGAGCTTCTTCCCGCTAGGCATCACAATATAATTTTGCGTAGCAACAAGCAAAAATTGTTGAACCCCAAACATACCGCCGACCAGGATTGTGTTCTTGTCCAATACACGTGATTCTAAGATATTTTCACCTTGGGAATTTGTTATGAGGATATGTTCTGGTTCCTTTGATTTATTATTTAGCTTTTGGTGGCAATATGTGCACCTATTGTTATCTACCCTGACCAAAGTGCTTCCCAAACTGTCTTGAATTACTGTACTCAAATGAGGTCCTAACTCGTTCTTACCCAAGTGAAAGAGGACTATATCGTGAATTCTAATGCGCTTTGGGTTTCCAAGGATAAAATTATTTCCAAATATCAATGTGTACGGCAACAGTTATCGGCTTTTGAAAAAGTGAATCTTGGGTATATTATTTTATTGATGCACAGGCAATGGATAGATAATATTTCCAATTGAGTTCAGAATCTACGGCCCGTATTTATTTTTATTACGTCACGTAACGACCGCGGATAGACAGTAACAAATGGTACATAGAGCTTATGCTTCAAGCTATCTGAATATAACTCGGAACTTATCCGCCCAAAAAATCTCTAGTATAAACCAAGCTAATTTTTAGACCCTGGCTGTTGAACATTTTGGCCATCTAGGGAATTATACGAAGTATCCAACAATTGTACTTAAATATTTGCGAAAGAGGCTTGATGTAACTCCATTTTAGGACCAATTGATGGTCTAATGCCATAATGCTTCTGATAGCCAAAACCCCATTCTAGACATGGCCCTAACTCTTTGTGTCAAAAGGTGTATAAGGCTTGACTGCAAATGAAGTATATCTTAGTATGAGTAAAGGCAATGATACACTATCGTTGAAGGTACTAGAGTCTTATACAAGGGATGTAGGACGTGGAATAGCTCGTATTGACTATGATTCTATGGATTCGTTAAGTGCATCTACAGGTGATGTTATTGAAATAAGAGGCAAACGTAGAACGGTTGCCAAATGTTTACCACTTTATCCATCTGATGAAGGTAAGGGTATTGTAAGAGTTGATGGT
>AF_2010_repII_A100DRAFT_1000065_pt1 | contig 15512 bp, 21 predicted proteins | sample AmaForreplIIA100_FD_9198 | JGI IMG/M metagenome (IMG submission 9198) | reverse complement strand
TGGCAGCCGCACCTGTACAGCCGCGCTCGTGCAGCTTGCAGCGACCAATCAGTCGCCGCCGCCCCAACAATCACTGCCCGAGCAATCGCCGCCCCAGCAGTGAGGTTATACATTTCATTCCCACTCAGTCGGGAAACCGACTTAGCCGCTCAAATGGCAGTGGAATTTTGCTGTTCCCGGAACGCTTTGTGCGGTGGGCGCATTGCCCACTCACCTTGGGATGTCAAATGACATAGGAGCGGGAATGGTAGCGGGGGATAGGTACCGAGCGAAAGCGCTTCAACTATTGGCTCTAGCGGACGGTGAAAACAATGAGACTGCAAAGGTCGAGTTTGAAAACTTAGCTGCTGCCTTCCTTCGCCTTGCCGAACAAGCGGAGCGCAACGCGGCGTTGATAATAGAGTTCGAGTTACCCTCCGAGGAAGAAGGCAAGGCAAAACCAGATTAAATATGATGCGCGGTTTTGCCCCTTAGCGGCCATTCGTTTGGAACCGAGTGGGGGGATTTGCATTGTGCGTTCACGGGGACTGCGATGGCCTCTGGGGACCAATACCGGATTAAAGCAGCGTGGCTTCACGCAAGCGCCCTGTACGCACCTAGCCCGCGTTTGCGTGTCCAGTACGAAAGTTTGTCAAGAGCCTACTTGCGTCTGGCTGAGCAGGCCGACCGGAACAATGCGGCGGATATAACGTACGAGCCACCGCCCCCTAAGATCGATAATCCAGACCGAAAGCAATAACGCCGTAGATATTTCTTCGGAGGTCGCGATGGCGGCCGGGGACCAATACCGAATTAGAGCGGCATCGTTTCAAGCGCGCGCTCTGTGCGCCCTTAGCATGCGTTTGCGTGTCCAGTACGAAAATCTGTCGGAAGCCTACTTGCGTCTGGCTGAGCAAGCCGACCGAAATGACATGACCGACATCACGTTGGAGCCGCCGCCGCCCAAGATCGATAACCCAGACCGAAAGCAATAGCGCAATGTGAGAATTAATAATGTCCGCTATTGGCCCAAAGCGGACATCCCCTTTTGCGCCGCACGTGACATCATGTGGTCCCTTAACGAGCTTCATTTGACCCGTTACGATGGACGTCCTGAGCCTCCGGGCAGTCTATGAGACGACGCGATTTCATCACACTTTTTGGCGGTGCCGCAGCTGCGTGGCCGCTTGCGGCGAGCGCGCAACAGCCCGAGCGGATTCGACGCATCGGCGTCCTGATGGCGTATGCGAAGGACAATCCGGAAGTGCAGGCACGGATCGCGGCGTTTATTGACGAATTGCAGCAATTGGGTTGGATCGATGGTCGCAATGCCAAAATTGACTATCGTTGGGATACCGGCGATCTGCGGAAAGCTGCAACAGAATTGGTGACACTGTCCCCGGACATCATCCTTGCCAGCACCACTCCAGCGGTGGCCGCATTGCAACAGGCGACCAGCACTGTGCCGATTGTATTTGCGCAGGTTGCCGATCCCGTCAGTGCAGGCTTTGTTGCCAGCCTGGCGAAGCCGGGCGGCAACATGACCGGGTTCACGACATTCGAGTACGAAATTGGCGCGAAATGGCTCGAACTGCTCAAGGAGATCGCGCCGAATGTGATGCGTGTCGGAGTCATTCGAGAACCCACGTCAACTTCTAGTATCGGCCAGTTCGGTGCGATTCAGTCCGCTGCGCGTTTGTCAAAGGTGGAGGTGAGCCCGCTCGGTGGGCGAGACGGCAAAGACATCGAACGCACCGTGACCGAGTTTGCACGCGGATCGAATTGTGGGTTGATCTCGCTAGCAACCCCCTTGGTTATCAATAATCGTCATCTGATCATCTCGCTAGCAGCCCGACATCGATTGCCAACAACCTATCCGTTCCGCTCTTTCGTCGCCAACGGGGGTTTGATCTGTTATGGGCCAGACCCGATTGATTTACACCGGCAAGCTGCCGGNTACGTCGATCGCATTCTTAAAGGCGAGAAGCCCCGCCGATCTGCCAGTGCAGGCGGCGACCAAATTCGAAATGGTGATTAATCTGAAGACCGCCAAGGGGCTTGGCCTCACCGTGCCGCCGTCACTGCTCGCGCAGGCCAACGAGGTGATCGAATAGGTGACCCGATGTCCGCTTTTGGCCCAAAGCGGACATCCCTAGTTGCAACGCATATGTCCGCTTTCGGGGGTAACGTGGACATGAAACCATTCGAGGGGCAAAGCAATGGCGGACACGGCCGCGCTTTTGGAATGACAGGATCACCGTGATGTCGGTCCAAGCGCATACAACGGGTCACGTGCCGCTCGAGAGCGCGTCCATGGGACGCCAGGAATATTGGAGTTGGTTCCTAGCGAGCGGCGGCACACTGATAGATGGCCTCTCCATTTTTTCGCTCGGCGTGGCGATGCCGCTCATTACGAGCCGCTTTTCGCTCAGCGCACTCATGGTTGGCCTCATCGGTTCGGCCCTAGTTCTCGGTGCCGTGCTCGGTGCGGTCGTTGGCGGGCCTGCAGCCGATCGCTTCGGCCGAAAACCTGCCTTTTTGATTGACATGACGATCATCACGATCGGCGCTCTAATCAGTGCTCTGGCTACCGCGCCGCAGTGGGTCCTGATCGGCCAATTCATTGTGGGAGTTGGCATCGGCATCGATTTTCCCGTCAGCTCATCCTACGTGTCCGAAACAGCGCCCAAACAGGACCGCAGCCGGATGGTGGTGGCGACCATCGCGCTGCAATCGGTCGGAATGCTGCTTGGGGCTGCCGTCGCTATTGCGATCCTATGGCAAAGAAGTAGTTCGTCCGATTGGAGGTTGATTGTAGGAACGACCGCCGTGGTGGCGCTGCTATTCCTTCTGCTGCGCTTTTCGCTTGCGGAGAGTCCGCGCTGGCTCGCGGCGCACGAGCGCAGTAAAGCCACGCCGTCCTCGGCAGTACCGCCACGCACGACGACGTCTCTCAAAGCCGCCACAGCAAGTGCCACTGCCGCCTTGCCGGCTCCTGGATTCGCTCTGCTGTTCTCGCGGCCTTATCGCACGCGCACGATGCTGGTTTCGCTACCGTGGTTTCTAATGGATGTAGCCACCTACGGGGTCGGGCTGTTTACGCCCGTGATCCTCGGCGCCATCCACTCTTCGTCCAGGGCCGCGGGACCTTTGGCCGCCGAATTTGCAGACGCTAAAGGCAGCGCCGCCATCGATCTTTTTCTGCTCTTTGGATTTCTCGTCGGATTGTGGGCGGTACCGCGATTTGGTCGGATCCATATGCAGGTCATCGGATTTGTTGGCATGACCCTTGGCATGCTGATTCTGGCGTCTGCGGAACTGGGTGGCGGTGGCGCAGCCGCGCACGTTTGGCTCGTGTTCGCTGGGTTCATTTTGTTCAATCTGGCCATGAACGCCGGGCCTAACGCGACCACTTTTTCTCTTGCGCCGGAGCTATTCCCTACCAGTGTTCGAGCATCCGCAGGCGGCTTTGCCGCGGCATCGGCCAAGGTCGGGGCGACATTGGGAATTTTCGTGCTGCCGCAGGTGAAAGCGTACGGTGGTGTCACGGCGGTGCTGATAATGATGGCTATAGTCAGCGCTCTGGGTGCGGTTGTCACCGCGATGCTGGCTCGTGAGGCTGGCGAAATTCCGGAGGGTCGCAGCCTCGACGAGGTGGAAGCACATAAATGACCGAGCGCCGCCCTCGCACAATGTCCGCTTTTGGCCCAAACCGGACATCGGTGTTACGCCGCATTATGTCCTTCTGGGGGTAAAGCGAACATGGCGCGCGCCGAGTGAAATCCAGCGATGACCATGGCCGGTGACGTCGCTGCTGTTCGTCATCGGCCGCCGAAATCCGACGACGGTTTGCGGGTAGGATCGTGGGTACGAAAACAAAGAAGTAAAGAAGCGGTTGATATTAAAACACAATTAACGACAGTCGGAGGCCACTCCCTCCGCCAGCTTTTTTAGACACGTCCTTGCTACCGCTCCATCGAATGTTATCCGGTAAGATACCGGGCGCGCAGCAATTTAGCATTGCGGAGTGACTGCCGTTTTGGGCTTATAGCGGACATTGTTCATCGGTGCAGTGCGAGTGCTGCTTCACGAATGATGTGGGGTGTTGCTTTTAAAGCCGGTCATTAGATCAGTCTTATTCTTAGATCAGTCTTATTCTTTTGGACTGCGTCGACTCTTCTGGACAACTGATCAATTTCACGGACTCAGGCAGCAAGTTTAGAAATTCTTCCAATTTGTCCCTAGGTGTTACTAGGGTCACGACATCGCCAACTTTTGCCCAGGGTGGGCGCAGCCGCAGCACATCAAGCAAGAACGCCCCAAACTTTTTGCGAGGCATCGTCACCGTCACCCTGGTGCCTTTAGGTAGTTGGTTCCAAGGGGTCGTTAGTTGGAGTTTGATACCGTCTCGCCCCTCTATGCTGACCGCTCTTACCCAGGGGACATGGGCTAAAAAACCATCGAAGAATTCACGGACCTCAGACTTATTCACTCTCACCACGACGTATGCGTAGTTCTTCTTTGCTAGATCTCTAAATGCATCAGCGGCCTCACGCGTGTCGGTCATAGGATTCGCTTTCCAGACGTCTACGGCGGCTCTTCGACGGCCTCACGCAGCGCAGTGGTGAGTGACGCTGCTAATTGCTGTAACTCCGAACATTCACAGGGCGATCTTTTTTCGTCTTGAGACATGCACCTTTCGACCGTTGGGAAACTCGACGGTGGAGTGGGGACGGGTCGCCGGCAAGACAACGCTAACCCCTGGCAGACGGTTCGATAACGCAACCGCGCCGAACACTTCGCTGTGTGTCAGAATCCAAGACGAATAGCGGCAAGGCCCATAGCGACTGAAATTATGAAAACAAAACCGAACAATGTGCCCCACATCGCCTTACCCCCCACTAACCGCTGTTATGAGATTTTTGTTTTGTGACTTTTTTAGGATTAAGTCATTCGCGCGGGGGGACAACCACGTAGATATTTGTAAACGAGCGGTTCGTTGTTACCAGTGGATGAACAATAGCTAATGGCCCTCAAGCGGACATGGTATTCCAGGCGAGAAACATTTGCTTTTTGGAGGTAAGTAGAACACCGCGATTACCTTTGTCGGGCGTTGAGGACTACAATCCGAACGCCCACGGATTTTGCTCGACGGCGAAAGATTCCCCCAACTTTGACCTTGTCGACGATCGCAAGAAGCCGACGTCCGTCATCGATAGCGTGGGCAAGCCAAAAATGTCTTTTCGGCACGTAGCCGATGTAAACGCCGCGATGTCGAAACGCTACAGCATGCTCATAACGATCGGTGTTTTCGCGAATGAGTTCGATCGAGTCGCCGGGCCTGATCTTCTCGTANACATAGCGACGACGATCAACTCCATCTGGCGATTTGCGTTTGAGGTCTGCTATCCACGTTGGATATGATCGCACACTGCTTTCTGCGAGCAAGGCTAGCGCGTCGGCCCGCCGCCGCCGCTGTCGCAACTCCGGTGATATAGACCGTGACCGCAGAAGAAACGCATGGACCGTCGGTAGCGTGACCAGAGGCCAAGCCACGAGACTGCAAGCGAACCCGTAGACATACCAAGGCATCACTGAGCGGCGCCTGAAGCTAGCGATCATAGCGGGCGCCAACCCGGTCAACAGCGCCGTCCATATACCGGGATATTGCATCAGCCACGGGGCAATGAGGTCTTCGTTCATGTGACAACCGCGGGCTAGCAGCGCGCCATCTACAAAGAACGACAGGGCGAAACGAAAGGTTCCGCAAAGACAGGCAGCGAAATGCGACAGGGTAACGGGTTGGTGGCGGTGTCGAGATATGCACGCGCGAAATGTCCGCGTTCTGTGGGAAAGCGAACATGTTATTTGCGCCGCGAAATGTCCGCTTCACCTAATGCGGAAGTGGCATGCCAAGTTCTACGATCAACGATCGCTTGCTTTCGGGCGGCAATCGCCGCTTAGGACAACATTATCCGGCCATCGACCATTTTGGAGAGATTTATGAAAAGGGAAGTGATCCGCGTCGAGCCTCTGTCCACCTATCTAGAACGCTGGAGGGCACCGACTTCGGCAGTCACTAGACTCGGCAACACAATCTACGTGTCGGGATTTCCGCCGTTTGATCCTGCGACCGGAGAAGTCGTCGATGCTCCAATCGAGAAACAGGCAGAGTTGGTTCTCGATCAGATGAAGCTCTGTCTTGAGGCGGCAGGATCGTCGCTAGAACACGTGCTCAAGTGCAACGTCTACTGCACCTCGGTGGAGAAGTTCGCGGTCGTCAATGCCATTTACGCCCGCTACTTTCCCAAGAATCCCCCGGCAAGAATCTTCGTCAACGTGCCCGCGTGGCCCGGACATTTCGATATTGAGATCGACTGTATCGCCGCAGTCGCCGACTAGGTCTAAGGAGTCCGCCTTGTTCTCAACGATTTCCGTCAAGGACTCGAAGTTCGCAGTTTGTCATTAGAATAAATCTAATATTTGCCGCTTCTATTGACCTTGAGTTTTTCGCGGCGCTCAATGGTGCAACTGTAGAGCGAGCGCAATGGACGGACATGCGCAATAGTTTTGTTGAAGGTCGCCTCCAGAAAACCGCTTCGTTCGATCGTCTGCGCATTCCGAACATGTGCATTGTCGTTGCTGCGAGCACATTGATTGCCTTGAGCAACGCCGACCTCGCGCGCGGGCAGGACGGATTTTACGAGGTCGAAACCAAATACATCTTCGGATTTACTGAGGGCTCGGGTGTTGGTCTCGAAGGCGAGAAAGAATTTTCGGCGGAGAGCATTGCCCGGATCGGCAAATCCGACGGACGTTATTGGGCAAGCGAGACAAAACTCGAATACGAGTTCACACCGAACCAATATTTTCAATTTGAGCTTGGACCGCTGGTTTCCACGCACGTCATCAAGGACGTCACCGATCTGGAAAATCGCAGCAACCTTGCGATGAGCGGATTTTTCGGCGAGGTGCGATATCTCGTACTTGAGCGCAATGCTTCGTCGCCATTGGCAATTACACTTTCGGCGGAGCCGGAATGGCACCGCATCGACGAGACCAGCGGAACCCGCGTGACAAATTTGGGTCTGGAGTTGAAGGTCAATGCCGATCTCGAGCTCATCAAGAACCGTCTCTTTCTCGGCAGCAACCTGCTTTACGAGGCCGAAGGCACAAAGGATCCTGACCATATCGGCGCCGGTTGGGAGAAAGAATCGACCGGCGGTGTATCGGCCGCCGTGTCTTACCGGATAATCCCGTCGGTGTTTATTGGAGCGGAAGCTTGGTACTTGCGTCACTACGACGGCAGTTTTTTCAACACTTTCACGGGTGATGCGATTTTTGTCGGGCCAACTCTCTACGCGCAGCTCGGCCCGAAGGCGTTCATGACCGCGGCTTGGAATGCGCAGGTGTCGGGTCACGATGTCGAGGTGCCGGGCTCGACGCTCAATTTCGGTGAATTCACGCGGTCTCGCGCCAAGTTAAAATTGGCCGTCGAATTTTGAACGGAGCGGCTCAGATGGTCGGAATAATTGCAAGGATCTTACTTGCTGCCTCCCTGGTCGGGGGCACTTGTCTCGGTGTGAATGCCCAGCAAACGGCATCTGTGACGGTGAGCGTGAAAAATCACCGGTTCCAGCCGACAGAAATTCACGCTCCACCCAACGTCCCCATTGAGCTGCGGGTGAAGAATCTCGATTCAGCGCCAATGGAATTCGAGAGCGTTAGCTTACGGGTTGAAAAAGTTGTGACGGGAAATGGCGAAGGCATAATCCGCCTCAGGCCCTTGGCCCCCGGTCGCTACGAGTTCTTCGACGACTTCCACCCCGAAACGCGTGGGGCGTTGGTCACTAAATAGNGGCTCGTCAATGGAATGTCCGCTTTTGACCCTTAGCGGACAATCCAGCCACGACCTGAGATGACCGCTTTCAGGGCAAAGCGGACTTCTTTCGAGAAAAAGCCGACCGACATACAGAATGTTAGAGGTATGCGGACACAAGGCACTTGGCATTTGAGGAACCACCCGCCGTCTAAAGGGCGCGTTGGGGCACCAATGCGATCACATCGATTTCCACAAGCATAGCAGGCCACGCGAGCTGGCTAACGTTGAGGAATGTGTGCGCCGGAAGAGGCGCCTTGCCATATGCTCGCAGGCGGCACTTCCCTGCCAGATGTTGATGGCGCGCGTCGATGACATAGGTCACTTGTTTGACAACGTCGGCCATGGTGGCTCCATTGCGTGCAAGGACTTTCTTGAGCTTGCGGTAGGCGTACCGGCATTGCGCGGTAAAGTCGCCTGGGTGCATGATTTTGCCGGTCTGCTCATGCTCGGAACCAATTCCAGCAAGGAAAATCATTTTGGCCGGTCCGGTAACGGTCACTGCTTCGGAAAAGCGGCTTTTGGTCCAGCGGCCGTAGTTAAAATGATGCCTTTCGAATGCTTGCTTCCCTGAGCCTGTTTTAGCCGATTTGCGTTTGCGCGTTACCATTAAAATACTCCTCAACAAATGGCGAGCACCAGAGCTGTTAGGATACACGCCACTGGTTGAGCCACACATCAATGAAGTCCTGTGCTTTAGTTACCGCCACGCCGAGGATGGCGAGAACGATGAGCACTGCGAAGACCTGCTCAGTTTCGAGCACTTGCCCTGCAAGATAAAGCCGTGCACCCAATCCGACTTTGCCCACCACCATTTCAGCTGCAACGACTAGGATGATTGAGACGCCAAGGCCGAGACGGACACCGGCGAATATCGAGGGTATCGCTGAGGGCAACAAAACCATGCGAACAACCTGGCGATTCGTGGCGCCAAGGTCACGAGCGGCCAGAATGAGGCCCGGGTCGCATTGACGGATTCCGAGCACGGTATTGATCACAATAGGAAAAAAAGCGCCGAGAGCCGAAATGGCCAGCATAAATGGCCCGCCCGTGCCTAGCCAAATGATCAGCAGCGGGATTAGCGTGACCTTCGGTAAAGGATAAAGAGCAGCGATGAAGTTGTCGGCGACGGCGCTCACACGTTCTGACGTTGCCATCCATATCCCGAGCAGCGTTCCAGCGACTAGCGCAATCGCAAAGCCTCCGAATATTCGCGCCAGCGTGGCCAAAAGGTCGCTGAGCAACCCGCCAGTTCTGAACATCGTTGTGAGCGCAATCAAAATTTGGCTAGGACGTGGCAAATAGATCGGATTGAGACGCGCTCCGGCAACGACGGCTTCCCAGGTGATCAAAACAAAAGCGACAGCGAGCCAACCAAGAACCCGTGGCTCCCCCAGCTTTTGCATGGATTTATGAAGAAAGCTGGTCGCCGATGGGACTCTCTCCGAAATGATCGGCCGCTCATCTTGCATCACGCGCTCTCAGCTTCGATCGCCATTGCTTTGACGACCTCGTCACGAAGAAGTCGATAGATCTGGTCAAACAGAGACGAATAGGCGCTCAGATGCGTGGTTGAGAGCGAACGTGGCCTTGGCAGTGCGACATTGATCTCGGCGGCAATGCGGCCTGGGCGGGCCGTCATCACCAAGATGGTGTCGGCCAAAAGAATGGCTTCTTCAATAGAGTGGGTGACAAGCACTGCCGTCGTCCCACTTTTTTCAACCAGGCGAGCAAGCTGCTCCTGGAGCACGAGCCGAGTTTGTGCATCCAGCGCGCCAAACGGTTCATCAAGCAGCAGTACATCGGGCTCCATTACCAAAGCCCTCGCGAGACCAACACGCTGGCGCATGCCCCCCGAAAGCTGACGCGGATGCTTGACTTCAAAGCCGGCCATATCAACTTGGGAAAGGCATCGACGAGTCCGTTCAATGCGCTCTTGGCGCGCGATCCCAGCAACCTCAAGGCCAAAGGCGACATTGTCGGCAACAGTGCGCCACGGAAACAAATTGAAACCTTGCCACACCGTAGCCATCCGCGGTGTGCTGGCAACGACACCTGTCTGAGCGTCAACAAAGCGAATTCGTCCGCTACTGGGCGCGAGTAGCCCTCTGACAATTTGCAACAACGTGCTCTTGCCGCAACCACTCGGTCCGATCACGGCAGTCACCTGGCGCGGACTAATGCGAAAACTGACGCGTTGGAGCGCCTCAACTGGAGCTCCAGATTTTGCGCTATACGTCAAGCTGACGTCGTCGCAAGCGATGGCGACGCCTGTGCGTGTCACGCTGTACTCACGTAAATGGGTTGGCGGTTTTCAGCCGCTCCGTAGCTTCTTTGGCCGCGGTCAGATCGAACAACATGTCAGGAGTTACCTGGCCGCTCACCATGCTCATCGACTGCGACACGAATTTGAATTGAGCCATGACCGAGCCCACGTTGGGGAGACCATCGTCGGAGTACCAGGTCCAACGCGGAGCCGCGGCCGTAACCAAGACGGCTGGCACCTTGGTGGCGTCCGCGATGATTTTGACTACGTCTGGGTCTTTCTCCTCGGCCGCCTTGTTGAACAGGCGTGCGGCGTAGGTGTGCACCATTGCAAATCGTACTGCTGCCGATTTATTGGCTGCCAAGTACGAACTCGACATAACCCAACAGGCGAGTTGAGCGTCGGGTTCGATATCAGAGCCGGGTCCGACGATCTTCCCGACCTGATTCTTTTCGGCGAGGAAGGCAAGCGGAACGGGGATGTTGGCAGCATCGGCCCGGCCGGCCCCCATAAGTTTGATCATGTCCGGATAGGGCATTCCGGAGGACCAGTTCAGGTCTGTTTTCGCATTGAGCCCTGCCTTCTCCGCGGCACGCCCCAATAGATACTGGTCGATGCTGCCGGGCGCTTGAATTGCGATTGTCTTGCCTTTGAGTTTTGAGCCGTCATTTGCCGAACGATAGCCCTGCTCGTAGAAGTCATTGCTGGCGACGATTGTCATTGACCCATGCCCGGGCTTTTCGCTGCCTCGATCGAGGATGAGTTTGAAAGGTGCGCCCTTGGCCACCGTATTGAAGAGCCCGGCGTTCAATGTGGTAGCGGTCAGATCAAGTTCGCCTGCCACTAAGGCCGGCATCGCAACAGCTCCATCCGCGAAGTATTTCAATTCTACGTCCAGATTGACTTTGTCGAAAAATTTTCGGGCGTCCGCGATGAATATCGGGCCAGACGAAATGAGCGGGACCAGACCAATTCGTATTTTTGAGGCCTTCTCTTGCGCGCGAATAACGGCCGGCGCGGAGGCAACGAACGACAAGGCGGCGGTGCCGGTTAGAATACGGCGGCGGTCGATATTCATGGGTGTCCTCCAGTTCAACAACGGGCCGCCACAGGCCGACGGCCGAAGAGCTTATTCCCCTCAGGGTCCAGCATGTTAATTCGAATTGTCAAGTTGTGTAGTACGCGACAAAATGAATGCTCAGCAAAGCAAGTATTCTTGGCAGGCATTCTTACTGTGGTTGTGATTTTGCCTGCGCAACAAATTGCCTGACCTTTTGCAGATCCTTGGTGTGGCTTCCGTCATCCTTGTCAGTCCTGGTTTTCGAATCGACCCCTGCCGGCTGCACTGCCATTATGACATCGGCTACATTATCCGGACCCAGTCCGCCGGCGATGATAACGGGAATTTTCACGCTCTCGACAATCTTCCTGTCGATCTCCCAGTTATGGGTTATGCCAAGCGCACCAATCTGACGGTCACCCGGCTGATGACTGTCTAAAAGCAGCATATCGGCAATACCGTCGTAGCTCCGCGCGATAGCGATACTTTCCTCGCCAACCACAGGAATACTTCGCATCACAAAGAGGGGGCCACATCGCTTCTTGAGGCTCTGTACGGTCGAAGCTGTGAGCAGGTCGGCCGACGCACCCAAATGCAGAATCTCGGTTTTCAGTTCTGAAATGGTACGCTCGATGAATCGCGCGTCAGAAGACAGCAGCAAGGCCGAACCTTTGCACTTTGTCGGAATGGCAGAAAATATAAGACGTGCATTGTCGATGCCCCGTTCGCGCGGAAATGAACCATCGCCGACCAGTACTCCAATGTGATCAACGCCCAGCTCTCCGAGCACTTTCGCTTCCTCGGGACTTGAAGTCTCATAAATCTGGACGAGCATCTGCGCGATCTGCAAGCCGTGAGAACGGACGGACAAGTCCTAGCGGATATTCAGAACAAAATCGAAGCGACCAGTAAGACCGTCGCCTGAGTCCGCTACCTGCATCAGCAGTTCGGGCTGGAACAGACCGTCGCGTGAGTTCGCCGGCTCGTTGGGAAAATATAGCTGGGTGGTCAGTAAACGGCTGCCGGGCGCCTGAACCTTGACATGATAGTGCCTCGTGCGGCCGCTGTAGACAGCGGGCACAATGGTTCGAAACTGGTACGTGCCGCCGGGTCCGGTGATGACGTGGCCGCGATATCGAAAACCGACGTTGTCGTATTCACCCTTCTCGTCCGCATGCCACAGATCGACCACTACTCCGGGAAGCGGGCGGCAGCTTCTGGTCAGCACAAAGCCGGAAAGCTCAGCAGGACGCGCTTGAGCGCCTGAGCCGCGCAGGTCACTGCGCTCGGGTGATTTTGGTTTGAAAAACGGTCCCTCGCCTTGGCGTGCCGTCGGTTCGTCTCCGTCCCGACAAGAAGGTGTGGGCTTGAGCTCCTGTCCAAGAGCGGCGCGCCGGGAGAGTTCCCAGGTCACGGCAACCATACCGGAGTCCAGCAGAAATCTGCGCCGCGTCGTTTTCGGTAATCTGTTCATCAAGCCAACCAAAGCTGTTGTTCAGTCTCTCCCGATCTCGAGAGATTACCGCCAGTTTGAAATCTGGTTCGAACAAAGATGTGTGATCGCGAAGGCCTGCGGCATCCCTATGCCTCAATTATGCAATGCCGGCGCAATCTCGGTGACCAGCTCCCGAAGCAACACCGTTAAGCAAACGGTAACCCCGCTTTTTAAGTCAACAGTAACAGCGACACGGTAGTCGATGCGTCATTTTTCGAGGGGACGCGTTATGCGAATTGGGGTCCTGCGTAGAGGGCTGGCGGTTGTGGTTGCCGCAGTGCTCAGTGTTGTCGTTCTTGGGTCGGCTTTGACTCGCAAGATGGACGTCACAGGCGGCGAGAAATGGCCGTTCGGCCTGCGCTTGGCGCACCCGCAGCATATGAAGAGTATCTCCGAGGACCTGATCCCCATTCCGTGAAGCCGGAAATTCCTTAGCTCGCCACAAGCTGGTTCAAGTTTCCCAAACCTGTTTGTAATTCACTGTGGCGGTCGTGGTGAGAGCCGGGCAGATCTCGCTCAAGCGGTGACGGACATCCTAGAGCCCGCTGTTAGCGTTTGATTTTGCCAGATTTCGCTGAGGAACTATCGCCTGCGGGTGGAGAATTTCGTTTGCACACCCACTCCCTCCGCCAAAACTAATTGAAATTACCGAGCGGCATTTTCAATTCACTTCCGTTCAAAGCCGAGGCCTCAGATAGTGAAAAGCTATCGGCGTTGGCTTCTCCTTATACCGCGCCGTTGAAAATTATCCTTCCTGTGAACTAGGCGCAGAAGAATGGGACCAATGAACTTACCGTGAAAGGAAATCCAAGGGCTCTTTTGGCCATACCGAAAGAAGAGCTCCATGCGCGAACTGCTCTTGCAGTCATCGCCTGGTCAGTTGGTCCGACCGTCGGTAAAACGCATCACGCTGAGACCATCAATCCGCTCAGTCTTATGACAACGCCGTACGACGCTTTCTAGCCGTACTCGCATCCTTCGAAACGCATAGGCCAAGAACTTCTCGGCCTATGCTGATGCATTTTCGCCGTTAGGAACCAAGACTGGACGCAGCATGGCGCGTTCTTAGCTAACTGGCTTTTGGAACCGAGCCGTCATTGGTCCATTAACCCAATTTAAAAGACTGGCCCGCGTACAGGTGCCTAACCAAGGCGGGCATCATGCTTAGATCGATTCCTTGGTGGGTTGCTGCTGCGATTGCGGCCGTGGTCGCCCTCGCCACGTTTTTTGACCTGAGCCTGGCAATCTTTATTTTCATTTTCCTTGGTTTAAGCGCCTACATCACTGTTCAAACTTTTGGCAGCGAACGCGACAAATGACAAGCAGTATGCCACCGCCTTAAACGGAGCTCGTCCTGTAGCGCATTTGCTATCTCACTTTTGTCCTGTGGTTTGTGGTTGTGTCTCCGGAATAATCTCGGCGATCTTTCTGTCGAGTCCGTTCACGATCAAGATCTGATCTTTCATTTTCGCGTACCCATAGTCTGCAAGTTGCGGAATCTTCTGGATCAGTTCAGACGGCAAGCCGTCGGGCGTAACACCTTTCGGAAGGTTGGCACCAATTTTTGGTGTGAAGTCTTTTGCTGGTTTTGTCGCCTTTAACCTGAACTCGACTTCCGTGTGTTTGGTCAGCAGTGCTTGACGAACCTGTTCGCGCTGCGCCGTGTTCAAGTTTAGCGTCGGCAGCGAGGGAGTTTGCGAAATACTGTCCTTACCCTGCCCAACTGCACCACCATGCGAATTCTCGGCGGCCGGGGTCACAGTGTGCGCGATGAGTAGCAAAGTCCCACCGAGCAGGATTTTGAGGATGAATGACATAACCGTCCTCACTTTTTCGGCGTCACCCCTGTCTATTTAACCGCTGTTGCTTGTGGGAGTTGCACTCGGGAAAACGCAAGTCTCCCAAAGTTCCATCACGCGGCAACTCAGCCTGCTTGGTTATTGCCTGACAACATGTTGTACAGAAGGCGTCTTCGGAGCGAAATCAGCTGGTGGGGTTCGCGACATAGTGCGCGATCAACAGCAGTGCCACCACAGCAAATGGGAGACCGATAACAATAAAAAAAATGTACATCCCCAAGTGGTCGTAACGATCAAGTGTGCGTTGCGAAATTGAGTAACGCGATGCAGCAGCCGCGAGCAAAATTAAGAGAATGGTTCCAATGACTGCAGTCAGCATTTCGACACCCCTACGCCGAATTGCCTGAAACAAAGCTGATGCTAACAGAATTCGCCGAGTCGGTGGGTGCAGCTGGATACCGCAGGTTCTCGTCACGGAGGCAGCGCTCCCGACCGGGAGTTTTAATGCAACTCCTCCAGCCTCTCGGTCGTTGTTCCGCTACAGCCCGCTGGAGGTCCCCATGAAAGATCGATGTCATCTCAGGCTGGCAATGCTGGCCGCGGCGGTCGTTTGGGTAGGCATCAATGGATCAACGGGCGCCGAGGAAAGCGCCACGGTTCCAACCAATCCGGGATTAAATGCCGACACCGGCCAAATCAATCCAGGCTCGACGCTGCAGGCGTCCTCGCAATCGAAACAGACCACCGACATCCCGACACCTGAGGAAGCACGCCGGGCGCTCCTGGAGCCGTACTCGAAGCAGCCATCGCTTGGCAACACCCCCAGTGCGCCGCGTCCGGAAACCCAAACGTTCGGCGGGCCAAATACAAAGCACGGATCGCAGAACGCTATCGGAGGCCCCCAAGGCCTTACAACAGGCGGTACCACTCCGGATCGGAACGCCTTAAAGGCTGGCGGACCAGCGGCGTCAACGTCAACTAGCGGTCCATCTACTACAGCGGGCGAGCCGCCTCCGTCCGGACCGATCGGTTCG
>AF_2010_repII_A100DRAFT_1000064_pt1 | contig 15628 bp, 19 predicted proteins | sample AmaForreplIIA100_FD_9198 | JGI IMG/M metagenome (IMG submission 9198) | reverse complement strand
ACCAACAAGTTGTTCCTGCCTCTCTGCTATCTCTACTATCATCCTTGCAACTGGATGTATCGTCCTCAACGAAAGCAAAATTGTGACGCCGTCATTCGATATATGCCTGTTCATAGCTTGGTCTATCAGCAGCTTATCCAATCCCTTGGGCCCCAAAGTTGTTCTCACGGTATCTGCCACGGCCATAACTGCGTTGGAATTAGATTCAAGGGCGTTAAATTCTACGTTCTCTGCAATAGGTCTCCACACACCGTAACTAGGGTTCGACAATACGTATCACTCCGAACTAATGTACTGTTTGTGGATAAAAATAAAGGTATATGACGTAAGCGCCAGGTATTGTTTCGGCAAATAAAGAGGGATGTTATTTCACGATAGAATGCAGGCCCTCATCATTTCTCGTTACCTAAGCCATAAAGTACCTTTGTGCTAATGACAGCTCTTTTGCTGGCTCTACCGTCGCGATTTTTCCATCCAGTGTTACTTCGTATGTTTCCGGGTCTATTTTTATCTCTGGTGTTTTGTCGTTCCACATCATATCTTTCTTACCAATATTCCGGCAGTTCTTTACGGGTAAAATCACTTTTTCGAGTCCCAGTTTTTGTGGCACACCAAGGCTCATAGCCGCCTTAGAGGTAAATGTAAAGCAAGTCTTTTTTACTGCCTTCCCCAGTGCTCCGAACATCGGTCTATAATATACGGGTTCTGGGGTCGGAAGCGATGCATTTGGATCTCCCATAACGGACCATACTATGAATCCTCCTTTCAACACCATCTTTGGCTTTGCAGGGAAGAACGCTGTAGGGTACATTACAATGTCTGCGTACTTACCGACTTCTAATGATCCGAGATAGTCCGTTAGACCGTGGGTGATTGCAGGATTTATCGTAGTTTTTGCGATGTATCTTCGTGCTCTGAAATTGTCATTATCTCCTTTCTCCTCTTTCAGCCTACCCTTCAGCTTCTTCATTTTGTCTGCAGTCTGCCATGCACGGATTACAACCTCACCGACCCTGCCCATTGCTTGGCTATCGGATGAATACATGCTCAGAACGCCCTCATCGTGTAAAACATCCTCTGCGGCAATGGTCTCGCCTCTTATTCTGGACTCTGCAAATGCTACGTCCTCTGCAACTGCGGGATTCAGATGGTGACAGAACATCAACATGTCTAGATGTTCATCCAGGGTGTTCGTTGTATATGGTCTGGTTGGATTCGTTGAAGAAGGCAGTGCGAACTGCTCACCCGCTATCTTCATGATATCCGGAGCATGACCACCGCCAGCACCTTCAGTATGATAACTGTGCAGGGTTCTACCGTCTATTGCGTCTATCGTATCTTCAAGGTACGCGCATTCATTAATCGAATCAGTATGAATAGCCACCTGTGTGTCTGTGGCATCCGCTGTCTTCAGTGATGCATCTAAAACCGCCGCAGTTGTTCCCCAGTCTTCATGATCTTTTAGACCGCATGCTCCTGCTTCTATCTGTTCCAGAAGCGGTGCCAAAGAAGGATGAGAGTCATTGCCCCTGCCCAGGAAACCGTAGTTCATCGGTATATCTTCTACCGCTTCCATCATCCTACTTATGTTAAAGACACCCGGCGTAACGGTCGTCGCATTAGTTCCGTCCGCCGGCCCCGTTCCTCCTCCTATCATATTGCATGTGCCGCTGCTAATGGCATCCACGTACTGCTGCGGCGATATCATGTGTACGTGTGCGTCGAAGTGTCCTGGCGTGCAGATCGTATGTTCGCCTGCAGTAGCTTCTGTACAAGCCGAGAAAACCATATTGCGATTCACTTTGTCCATAGTATAGGGATTACCTGCTTTTCCAATTCCAGCAATTTTGCCGTCCTTTATGCCTATATCAGCCTTGATTATACCAAGAACTGGATCTAAGACAACTGCATTTGTAATGAGGAAATCAAGAGCTCCATTCGCACTTGTAACGCCCGGAGTTTGAGCTAATCCATCTCTCAATGTCTTTCCTCCACCAAATACGCACTCATCACCTGGTGTTATGAGGTCTTTCTCCACTTCCAGAAATAAATCCGTGTCTCCAACCCTTATCTTATCGCCGGTTGTTGGTCCATATAGATCAACGTATTGCTTTCGGGTTAGTCTAAGAACCATATCTATCTACCCCCTATTATGCCCCCTTGTACCCATGCCTTTTTGCTTTATCGAATGCGTCACTCCTGACAACAGACGATGCCAAGCCCCCCATGGTTAAAGCGTTAAATCCGTAAACGATCCGATGACCACCTAATTCACAGAGCTCTACTTCTTTAGTGTCTCCTGGTTCAAATCTCACAGAAGTTCCAGCTGGTACGTTCAGTCTGAACCCATACGCTTTCTGCCTTGGAAAATCCAATGCCTTATTTACTTCAAAGAAGTGCGTATGCGAACCTATCTGGCATGGTCTGTCACCTCTGTTTTTCACCGTAATTTTCATAGTCTTTCTATTTTCGTTGCAGTTGACTGGCTCTGAAGAAAGAACATATTCACCAGGTATCAATTTGTTACTTCCTTTCCGTTTAGTTTTTGTTTTTTGAGTTTCTATTTTAGTCTTAGACCTTGTTTTCACTTCTGTTTTACTATCCAATTTGCGTATCACCTATTGAATTGGGTCGTGCACTGTCACAAGTTTCGTACCATCTGGAAATGTACTCTCTACTTGAACAGTGTGTATCATATCCGCCACCCCAGGCATTACATCGGCCTTCTTCAATACTTCTCTAGCCGACTTCATCAGTGCGGCTACACTCTTACCTTCTCGAGCCCCTTCAACAACATGATTAGCTATGTAGGCAACTGATTCAGGATAATTCAGTTTTACTCCCCTTTTTCTTCGATCATCTGCTATCTTTGCTGCTGTCCAAATCATCATCTTATCGATTTCCCTCGGAGATAACATCAATATTCGTTTTACCTCAAGCTGTAGTGAAAGCTGAATTATTTAAACTTCAACATATTAAATTACGTACAGGGATTTGCTCTGATTTTGCATTTTACCATGCATTTTGTTAGAACCGATGGTGACTAAATGCTATCTTAAAACCAGGACTTGCACTGGAAATTCGACACTTATACGAAAAAGGACTTCTTCGGATTTGTTTTCCCTGCAATAAAAAATGTACTTCATATAGGATGTCAAAACATCTTAGAGGTTTACAGTATTTAGATTGAAGTTTGTCGCCTCTGCTCGACCTTCGGTATTCTCTTGCGGGTTAGAAAGAGGTAACCAAACGATACAGCGATGACAGAGCCAGCTAATGAAGGACCGACCCAATTTGGCAGTACGCTTGAATTAGTCACCACAGAGTATGCTTGTGTAAAAGCTATTGTGAGAGCAACGCCACTGAGCGCATATGCCATATACTTGAAGCCTTTGGAGTTAATTATCCTAGAAAACACTGAACTAAGAATAACACTATCTAGAGTGTCAACAGGTATCATACCCATAGCGAAGACTGTTGCGAGAATGAGTGCGATCTGAACGCCCAGTGCGGCAGATGCAATGGCGCCGAGTGTAATTGCCGATATTTGAGTAGCCGTATCGAATCCTAATCCAAACACCATCCCTGTTATCAAAGCGGAAAAGAAGGGTCCCATCATGCGAGTCCTTGACAAGACTTTGTTTGCAAGAATAGCCGAACCTGTTCTGCGCCATTTTTTAAGGGAATATATGTTGATGACGCCTATACTTGCCAGAGCGATAGCTCCAATTACACCACCCCAGAATGAAAAGGCACTTACATTATTTCCTGTCACACCACCTACCAAAAAAATTATCAGGAGCATCTCACCCAGCACAGAGATCACATGACCGCAGCTGAAGCCTGTGCCGACCCATCTAGCTTTCTTGCTAGCATTGTGTAATCTTACTAGATTGTCTATAGCAGTAATATGATCGACTTCAAGAGCGTGCCGCATTCCTATAAGGAACATGGCAGGGATTGTCACAGCAAGAAATGCTCGCAAATCTGATACCATGAAAAAGTGTTGGAACCTCCAGACAAGGTGAGTATTACTTAGTACTGGAATAGTATTATTTTAAGATTTTATGTGACGTTATTATCCGGATGGCCAAATACTGATAGATTCCGGCAGGCCAAGATGTGGATAGAGAGGCACCTAACAGCAGTCAATATACCAGGGCAAATTGCCGGTCTGGCTAAACAAGATTCACAAAGTGAAACTTTAGACTCTTGATTCCTCGATTATTTGAGAGTTCATTTGCAAGTTCTTTCATTCTCTTAGTTTCGCCTCTGATCATGATACTTTCTAGACAATTATCATCATTAAGATGTAAGTGTGTGGCAGCACTTATAATGTCATTAAATTTATGCTGAACCCTGGTTGAGTGTGTGTTTTGATTGTATGCGCGGTTGTCATAAAGCATTATTATAGCACCAGCTCCAGACTTATAGTGACTATTCTTCCAATTATGTTCATTTATAAAGGAATGTAAGGCTGTCTGTATTGCCTTGGATCTATCCGTGAATCCAGCTTTTATCATTGATTCGTCAAACTCAGCAAGAAGCTCTGGAGAAAGTGACACACTTATTCGATGAACATAAGATTTTCCACTGTGCTTGTGACCGATCGCCCGTTTCATAGAGAGCTACTGACTCAAAAATACAAAGTAGACGCTATCTTTTATCTTTTGTTTATTATATAGATTGGATCTAGGCCCTCCATTGTTTATGTAAAATTAAGGTAGAGAAGTTCACATGACGGTCTTCCATCATTGTGACCTTTCTTATTATCTGCTATACTGCGGATTAGACTAATACGAGCCATGAGTAGCAGTCGTTAGCCAGATTAGACGGCTGACGGAGAATGCCATTGGGCAGGAAATGTTCTCGACACTGTCTAAGTGTGTGAGATATCCTCCATTGTAAATGATTGTTGGTTAACGGAAATTTATATACGGACGCTTCCAACCCGATTACGTACGTGTCTTACATATATGGACAAGACAATTCTATCCATACAAAATATTAACTTCGAAACCCTAGGCACACTAAAAGGATTAATTAGTTCAGATAGTTTTTCAATCGAAAATATCGAAGCCCAAAAAGAACCTGTCCCAAATAACGTAAAACAATATGCAGCGATTATTATCCTTGGCGGTCCCATGGCGGTGTACGACAATGTTGAGTATCTTAAAGAGGAGCAAGAGCTAATAAGACAGGCTTTGAAACTTGATATTCCTGTGCTGGGGATCTGTTTAGGCTCTCAACTGATTGCTCAGGCAATAGGAGGCAAGGTTTACAAGGGCCGGAAAAAAGAAATCGGTTGGTCAGAAGTTACTATCAACTCGGCCGGATTCATGGACCTGTTTAATGGTATTAGTACTAAGAAAATCAGAGTTTTCCAGTGGCATGGGGATACGTATGAACTTCCGGCGAAAGCGACCGTCATGGCCTCCTCGAAATTGTACCCTCAAGCCTTTCGATATCATAGTGCCATTGGGATCCAGTTTCATTTAGAGACAAACGACGAAATGATTCGGCGATGGACTTATGAATATGCTAAGGAGTTGGAAAGTGAACAGATTGAGCCGAGAGACCTTTTGGATCAAAAGAATCATGAATTCAATGAGTTACGTGAAAGATGTAAAGTGGTGTATACAAACTTTTCAAAGATGATTAGAAACAGGTCGGTGTTTTCGTAGAAGCGTTTCGATCGAACAATCGCCAAAAGTCGTAGGATCAAGAAGTTCGGTATAGCAATATGTCAAAAATTAGATAGACATGTTAAACCCAGTACCAATTATCGTTTTATCAACCCTCTTTATCGTTGTTCAGACTATATGTATCAATTCCATTAGATTTCTCTTTGGCTTAGGTTGCAACATCTTCTGTGGATAGCCCAAACATAAAATAGTAGCTGGTGCGAGATTCGTTGCTAAAGCTTCCATTACTTTGCCTTCATTTATCATCCCTATCCAAATAGAACTTAAACCCAATGCATGCGCGGCAAGCTGAGAGTATGCAGCGGCTAGACTTGCATCTTGTAAAGAGAATTTCGCAAGAATGTCAGTAGGAAAATTCATTTTTACTCTTGCAGGATTCATACAGAAAACCAGCACGACTGGAGCATTCACGTAGGGTTGTTTATTGGCTGCCTCGACGAGTTTGAGTTTGATTAGTGAACTTTTAACATGGAAGACTTCAAAGCCTTGGAAGCCACCTGCTGTCGGGGCAGTATCGGCAGCAGCCAATATCATCTCTATTTTCCAATCTTCTACTTCCCTAATTTCGAACTTTCTCTGGGACCTTCTACTTAACATCACATTAAAGATGTTAGTTTCTATTATCTCTTCATAGCGTTTCTCTTCCTCTAACGAGGCAGCTTGTTCTTTTTTCGGATACAGTTTGGGGAGACTATCGCCCGAATACATTCTTGAGAAAATATCCTTCGGATAAGACATTGTAATATGCAACGAGAGCGTAACTTTTACATGTTTGCGAAGAATCAGCCTAAAGCGAAAATCGAAACTGATTGTTTCAGAAACTGTATTCTGCTATCCTGATTTCTCTGATGCGTGGCCGGCACTGCAAACAAGGATAACCTCACATTGAGTATCGGCCTTCTTAGAGAGCAGCGGCCTCGTTATTTTGTTTACATATGCAAAGGGCACCTACACAACAAGGTAACTAGAAAGGTAATAGTAATAGTCCTAGTATCTATTTGGATGAATGCTGGTAACTGTGACCCCGATAGGGAGCGAAAAAGTAACGATAAGAATGTGGTTTGATACATCTAAATCAGAAGGACTGAAATAGGATGAAAGTAACTAATGAGATGAAAGAGAACAGAATAGATAGAAAATTTAGAGAATTATCTGAAAGAAACGAACAAGCACTTATTTGCTACTTAGTCCCGGGTTACCCAGACATTAAAACAACTGAAAAGTTAGCAACAGTCCTTGTTGAAGCTGGAGCCGATATAGTTGAAATCGGCGTTCCATTTTCAGATCCTATTGCAGACGGTCCTATCATACAAGAAGCATATTATTACTCGTTAACAAAAGGAATCACTCCAGAAATCTGCCTTAAATTTTCAGAACGTATACGTAAAAAACATCCAGATCTTCCTATAGTTTTAATGACATATTCTAATATCCTATTAAGGACCGGATTTAAAGAGTTTATGGCAAGATCGAAACAATGCGGAATCGACGGATTCATACTTCCCGATATGCCCGTGGAAGAGTCTGATATGTATGTCAAAGAGGCATTAAAATTGAACCTTGCTACAATATTCCTTGCATCTCCTAACACAAACCCCGGCAGATTGAAAAAGATTATCTCCAAATGCTCAGGTTTTCTTTACTTAGTATCAGTTTATGGTACGACTGGACCCCGTAGATCATTTGAAGATTACACAGCTGCGGCCATTCGGAATGTCAAAAAAAGCACGGGTTCTAAAATTCCGGTTACGGTAGGGTTTGGCATCAGCTCTCCTGAACACGGTAAATTCATGATCGATGCCGGTGCTGACGCCATCATAGTCGCCAGCGCGATAATAAGCAAAATAAAGGAATATTCAATTAATAAGAAGAAAATGAACAAGCACGTATACTCTTTTGTATCGAGTATGAAGAAGGTTACACGATTCCAGCGCTAAGGATAGTTCTTTTACCACGAGTGAACGTCTTTCAATAACGCTGAATGCCCTATACTCCCTCTCTCCCTAATCGGTGCTCCAATCCTTAAGAATGACTCCGGAGTATAGACGCGAAATGAGCATTCTTTCTAAGAATGGTACGCTCAATAGTCAACTTGAAATGTTGAGCGACCTTGCCAAGAGCCTGCATTCAGATGAAGATAAAACACATTATGCGGCTATGTTAAGACAATATACCCTATATTGTATGGCTATCAACTACGAACACGAATCTTTTCCAAGTGAACAGTTGCTTGAAGCTCTCATCATAGAACAGCATAATAAAATGATTGACTGGCTGGAAAAGAGGATTTGAGAATATAAGAAAGGAATTTGTCGGTGTAAATGTAGGAGTATTATATTGTTCCATGGTGTAGACTGATGAGAATGAATCGAATATCTTCAGTTCAGCTGTTTTTGTTTCTGAACATTGGAACGATTGAAAGGTTTGTGTAGCGTGTAGACAATCATTATTCGGTCAATCTATGACCGAGTTCAACGTCGACCTGTGAGAAAACGCCTCTCTACATCGTGTATTCACTGTACGACCTCTTTATATCGAAAGCATTTGATCATGTGATCGTTCACCATTCCGATAGCCTGCATAATGGAATAACAAGTTGTAGATCCCACGAATACAAATCCTTTTTTCTTCATATCCTTGCTTAATGCATCAGAAATTTCTGTTCTGGATGGAACCTCAAATGGGCTCTTCCACTCATTTCTTTGAGGCTTTCCATCAACGAAATTCCAAATATAGGAGTCGAAACTCCCTAGCTCTTGCTGTACTTTTACGAAGGCAGTAGCATTTTTTACTGCAGATTGAATCTTCAATTTGTTTCGTATTATCGACGGGTTCGCGAGTAATTGTTGAATCTTTCTTTGATCGTAATTGGCCACTTTGTTGACATCAAAATTATCAAATGCTTTTCTATAGCCATCTCTCTTCTTCAGTATCGTAGCCCAACTCAAACCCGCCTGTGCCGATTCTAGCAATAGAAATTCAAACAGCTTTTTATCATCGTGCACCGGAACGCCCCATTCGTGGTCATGGTATTGAATCTCAATTGGAGTTCCGTTTAAAACCCAATCACAGCGAACTTTCATATGCATGCAAGCATCTGTGCTGGAGAGAATAATTGGTGATGATCACACGTCGCAGTTAACGGGTCTGACCTGCTGCCGTATTGGGAACACTGGTTTTCTGCGCTCTGGATTTAACCACTCTATGAAACTGGCGTAATTCACAGATCGGACATCGTCAAGGTAGTTTGGAAGTATCTTAATGAATCTAAATCCGTTATCCAGCTCAAATGATAGAACTGGGTCATGTATTTCGCCTTCCTTCACTTTGTGAGCATACTCTAAGGCAGACATTTTGTCTGCATATTCGCAATAATTGAATAGTCTGCCTCCAGCAATCATTCTTCTTAAACCCAACTTAATAACAAACTCCTTTCTCACTCCATAAAGCATACTCCCAATCCCTTCGTGTCTATACTTCGGATGTGTAGATATATCTGCTCCATAAAGGCTATCTCCCTTCGAATCATGACTCGCAAACATGCCGTTAGCGGTGATCCCTTTCCAAGTATGGTCGGCATATTCTGGGTTAAGCGATACTACCAGTGTACTAGCTGAACCAACTATCGTACCATCTGGTTCAACAGCAACAAATTGTCCTTGTGGAAAAAGCCGTAAGTGGCTTTCAAGTTCCTCTGGCTGCCAAATATTACCATAGCGAGCTAAATACGGGAATGATTCCTTTTGTAAATTCACTATTTTTGGAATGTCGTCGTATTGTGTATTCCTAATAATAATATGGGTAGTTTGATGACTCGAACCTAACACGTGATACGTGTCCGTATCTATGAATATATATGTTGTTTAGGAAAACAATATCTCCGCATGAGATTTTGATTGGAAATAATAATAACTTAAGCCTAGCGCCAGCCCTGTGTGAGGATTTGAACCTGTCCAAACCGATTGAATGCAAACAGGAACCTGTACGAAATACTAACATCAAGTTCTAGGAACAAATAAGAGTCTAAATTATGAATGAATGTCAGGACCATACCAACGGTCCTCAAAGATATCAAAATGATTAAAGCGAGAGGAAAGCTCATTGGTTTATTCAAACTGCGGCTATATTCTCTAAACAATTATGGTTGTAAACGAAACGGTTTTATACTTGCTAAAATAATTAATTAAAAGAGTGAGGAATGGTACTCATAGTTGATGAAGGAAGTGAATTCGAAGCCCCTTTAGAGAAAGTTTGGAAATTAAGTGAGGCTCATGCGAAAGACGCAGCAAAGATTCACCCGGCCGGGAAGAATCACAAGACCGAGAACGTTAGCGAATATGCAGTGATTCAGAGCTGGGAAAGCGACATGCAGGGTCAGACAATTAAAACGAAAATCAGAGTCACTAGATTCTATCCATTAGGGGTAGCCATAGAGCTACTTGAAGGGCCAGTCGCTGGTTCAAAATTCTTCAATTACTATACCCCAAACGGAAACAGAACAGGGGTAACCGTAGTAGGCGATTTTAAATCCCCGATCATGACTGACGAAAACCAGCTTAGACAGGCAGTGCTGTCTTTCCTAGAACAGGCCTTCAATGAAGACAGTGCTTACTTGAGAACAATGACTTAGTAGTAGGTCGCTCGAAACAGTCACAAATATTGTGACTGATATTTTTTAGTTTATAGAACTTCACATCTTGTAGCCCAACTGGACTAGTTCTATTTATGACAACCGTCTGACGGCGAAATAAACATCGTCATTTCAGGTGATTTATTATTAGGTTAGCAAATCCTAGCGGATGTACTCCCTGTCAATATAGCACCATTTCCAAGATTTGCTCGGGAGGGCTACCATCACAGGGTGGCGGGTTTTCTGAAAGTGCTTGGTTGCGTGCAATCCTATCGATGAGTCACAACATCCAACGTGACCGCAGCTTAGGCACATCCTCAGAGCAACCCAACGGGTTCCTTCCTTTTCGCATTCTTCGCACCCGGATGTTTTTGCGGCAATATTTTCATGAGTATTCTGATTTACATGCTGACAGACTTGTTTGTCTATCAATTATTGAGTAACAGTAGAAACGCATTAGTAATAAAATCTTTCCACTTTGGCTGCCTTACGTGTAAGAAGCTATAAATCTGCTCAGGGCTCAGGCCGAGCTCGTAGAACATTAAAGGAGGTCTTCTTAAACCTAGAAGAATTCGTGTTTCGTTTGCAGGCCGATAGGATAACTCAAAGAGCAAGTCCCAAGTTGACATGTTTATCGATGTTCAAAATCGTGTAATTTCTTAAGTAAATTAATGATGAAAAATATGAGTTATACTAAAGAAATGAAACCGCCCTTTGCTTACCCCGTGATGCTGGATGGGCGGTAGCCATCTCCTGTACTCTATTATGAATTCTTAGGAAGTTCATTCCTTTTTCTGTCGTTTTAAAAGTTCTTTCCCCATCTTGATATTCAATCAATCCTTTTTCAATTAGCAATGCCACATATTCCTTAGTTAAGGTATGGGATAGATACACGTCGTACATTATCTTGGTCAGCCGCACTCTATTGCCGTTAGCGCTTTCTAGGATCTGTGCGATTATTTCGTTTCTATTTCTATACTTCATATTATAACATTGTTATACTAGAATATATATGCATATATTCGATTCGGTATCGGAATCAGTTAAGCAAGTATGCGTGTCATATGGGATGTAAGGGTTCAAGCTTTGCCAATGAATCTCGCCTGATAATTGAAGTTTAGTGGAAACCATTCAGCTATGCTTGATTACTGACGATGATTTAGATCCCAGGTTCTTACCCTCAAGGATGAAGTACGTATCCTGAACAAGACTTCAAAAGAATCGTTAATTTCAACTTAGACCTTTCATTTAGATCAAACGTTTTGAGTGTGCTGTAAATTCGACTGCCTGAAAACTTACATTTTTCGGCGAGAATAAAGATATCATCAATCTTATTATTAGCCTCAGAAAACATGGCTAAGCTAGAGGCTCTCAATCTCTCATAATTGTTATCATGAAATCGTTTGATATGCGTTTCTGATTTGAGATTTTAGGTCTTCTACTTGTTGGATGTTCTTGACGGTAAGAACTTCGGGAGACTCCTTTCTGCTCGTTTTTATAGAGACTATCAGCGAATCTGTTTTCGGTTGTACATCCAAGAATGTTCTGAAGATAAGAGACTTCGCGTAAACGACCCTATGCGGCCTAACTTCCTCGACTACGTTTTCTCCTAGCGATTTTACGTAGTCTCTTATACTTACAAACGCAGCCCTTACTTGTTCCTCTAATCCTTCTAGATGGCTTTCGAAAGATATCGACGGCTTGTCACTATACATCCCGAATTTATTCATAACATAACATCCATCATCATTGATCAACGGGGACTATTTTAAGCATCATTTGCTAGATAAGACACCGCACATGCAGGATAGAACTGTAAGTGGTATCTAATCATCTGTATTTTGTTCGTATGTCTGTTTTGGCATATGAAGGCTGAACGCGACGTTCTTTCAAATCCACTACCTTGGGGTACTCTCTCCCAACCAAAAAGAAAAATCTTAAAAACCCACAATGTTCTCATGATTTAGTTTTCTGCAAATATGTTGTTATATAGGTGATACCACCCGCGATGACACCTATGCTGAGCAAACCCGCGAATGCGGCTATTGGTGGAATAAATTGCGTCATAATTGCAATATTTGGGGTTAATTTGGCGACTGAAGAAGCACTGCCATTACTGATAATTACGTTAAATACCCCGGAACCGATCAATCCTGCAAATATCATGGTTAGCGTTATCGCAGTACCACCCACATTCATACCTAATAGATGAATCCATGCAAGTACTATCTTGAAACGCTTAATCTTTTTTCCCATATTGATCTCCAAATGATTATAAAATACTGCGGTAACAGCTATCGCAACAACTAGAATCATATAAAAAATATAACCAAGGAAGAACCATTTAGCTGGCCCTTCAAATGACAATGAGAGAAACTGAATCATATTGATGGCAGATGAGAATAATAACTGGATTATAACAATCGATATAGTAAGACCAGTAATTATCGCACCCTGAACTATGGCTGATATTATAAACCTATTACCCCATATACTAGTAGCAACTGACACTTTTCCTCATCCAAGACTCGTTAGTATTAATAATATCAACTTTTAAGAATTCGACTTTCTGCTGCTTCGAAAGAGGCTTCGTAGTCAAAATTCTACAATTAATGTCTACCGTGTGTCATTATGGACTTTCCGTTTTGAGAACCATCGTCCACTTTAAGTGAGATCATTGGAGCGCATTCTTACATTCGGAATTTTTAGCTCATGCCGCGGAATCACGGGATATTGCACAGCTACGATTGCTCATGCTTACTCAAATAATATTTATGCATATGAAGTAATAATAGCAATATACGTCTTCTATTCAACAAGGACTTATGATAAGATACTCGAAATTTTAAGAATCTCCGATTTCATGTCATTTGTAAATGAGATTTTTGGAATACTTGAGGCAATTTTAGGCATTCTAAGAGACGCCGACAAGGTTCGCGTTGATGTTTCTTTATGACTGCTGATTGGGCTAGAAATTTGGATGCTGGATTAGTTCGTAGTATTTTTTGCCTTTACACCTTGCTGAGCTCTGATTTTGTAGTATTGGTCTACGAGTCCATTATGACACGCGTCTAATTGCCCGTTGGTGCTGGTGCATACCTGGCTAACTAAGCTACGTAACTCGTTATCACAAGCCTTTATTCCAGATGGTAAAGAATTCATGCAAAAACTGACTACGTTATTAAGCCTACTATTAAGTCCTACTAAGTTATCACTTGGATTATTTGGAGTAGAGGAAGAAGATCTATTATAAAGCGAAATTCCACCAACTACAACCGAAGATCCAAGCACAGCAATCAGTGCAATTACGATGACTCTTTTAGCAAGTACCATAGTTTAGCTTAAATCACACTAGTGACCTAATCTAAACTCGCATATTTAGCGATTTTCTTCTTGTTCCTCGTTCGAATAGTTCTATTCATAGCCATTATGCTCGCAACCTTGCCAACCAGTCCTAAAATTAGAAACCTCGAACGTCTCGTACGAGTTTTCGGTGAGCGAGCCATATTCCTTGTTTAGGAGGGTCCGACTAGTGCATACAGAGATATGTCCAGCCCAAGTCATTTATCACGGAAATTTCAATGATCATGATCGCGGATGCGTAGTTGTTTGAGATGTCGTGACTGGAAAGAAAGGGTATCTCAGTATGTATTACGAGTAATACCGGACAAATGAGTTTAGATCTGTACTGCAAGTGTTCTTGGAGATTGTCTATTCGGTGTTTTTCATCCATTAACTGCCATTCTTCCGGCATTGAAGAGCAGTTTTTTGTATCCCTAAATTATTGCATATAATTTATCCCTTTAAAGAAGTCTTTCAACAAAGTTGAGTGTTTTTAAATTATTCTTCGTCTATAGGTACTAGATTTAACATTTTAATTATTAATTCCGGTGTATCTGGTAAGGAGAACAAGTATCACGAAAATTATGACAACCATTTTATAATCCCTCTTTTAACTTGCATACGAGGTTTCATTACTATGGAAGCGTATTGCGTTAAATGTAAATCAAAAAGAGAGATGAAAGACGAGAAAAAGGTCACAATGAAAAATGGAAAGCCAGCAACACAAGGTATTTGTACCGTGTGTGGGACGAAGATGTTCAAGATAGGCAAGTGAGCTTATCAGTCATACAATTTTTTTCCCATCTTTCCCGCAACTAAATGTATTGAGTGCCTGTCAACTTTATCTGATAGACNATGCAACATCAAGGCATAATACCCCGATGCACGTCTCGATAGTTTGGTTGATAATCATCCGTGACCTGGTCAAGAAATATGGTAATTTAACTGCCGTCGACAGATGTAATTTAACTGCCGTCGACAGATTAAATCTAGATATTCAAGAGAACGAGGTTTTTGGGCTACTAGGCTCAAACGGCGCAGGAAAGACGACAACCATACATATGCTAGCAACTTTGCTCAAACCTACCTCTGGGACTGCTACAATAAATGGATTTGACATAGTAGCTCAATCTGCAAAGGTGAGAAGCAGCATAGGCATTGTCTTTCAGGCACCAAGTAGTGACGAGATGCTGACCGGATATGAAAACTTGAAACTTCATTCTTGGCTTTACAGTGTGCCACGTAATATCAGAGAAAAACGGATCGCTGAGGTACTTGATCTGGTGGGATTGAGCGAAAGAAAAAACGATCAGGTCAAGAAATATTCAGGCGGAATGCGGAGACGATTAGAAATTGCAAGGGGGCTAATCCACAAACCCAGGGTAATGTTCCTTGATGAACCAACATTAGGACTTGATCCAAGCAGTAGAGAAATCATGTGGAAGTATATAGAACAACTTGTAAAGCAAGAAAAAATTACCATAATTTTGACGACTCATTATATGGAAGAGGCAGACATGCTTTGTGATAGAATTGCCATTATAGACAGAGGTAAAATTATAGCTCTTGACACCCCCTCTAGATTGAAAGCCACGATCGGGGGTGACATCGTAAAACTCAAGTTAGTCCAAAATACCCAGTCGAATATTGATATGATAAAAAAATTCAGCTTCGTACATAAAATTGAAAATGTCAGCGATGATGGCCTTCTGGTGTTATCTGTAGATAATGCTAGCCGGAATCTACCTGTAATTCTAAAGTTTATTGACACGGAGTCAGTTGAGTATACAAGTCCTACGTTGAATGACGTATTTCTTAGGTCTACGGGACGCAACATTAAGGAGGAGGCAGAAGGAGGTTTCATGGAGAAATATGCACGTTATGATCAGAAATAAAGCTATATCCTGCATTAGTGTCGATCAATACTCGAGACCATGCCGACTATGTCTTT
>AF_2010_repII_A100DRAFT_1000063_pt1 | contig 15826 bp, 16 predicted proteins | sample AmaForreplIIA100_FD_9198 | JGI IMG/M metagenome (IMG submission 9198) | reverse complement strand
CTTTGGGGGCCATAAACACAATTGTACTTGTGAGGGTGAAATATACATGGATCAAATTTCGGCGCCCAAATTCGTTAATGAAATTTAGAATTCAAGAATCAAAAATTGGACATAAAACAAACCGCGGTTTCGACCTTCAACACTGAGTGTCAGATATCACATCTATTACAAATATTTTCACTGCTTCCTGCATTTGCGCTTCTTTTATTCGTTGATATTCCATAATCTGCGCGATTTCCATTTGCGCTCTTCCCTTACCCAGTGCTCTGGTACGACCGGGCTCAAGAAATGATATACTCTTCTTATGTAATTTGCTCATAAATTTAACCCATTCACGATTTTTTGTTGAGATTACTAAGGGAAGGAAGAATTGCTGTCGATTATGCCACATCTATATAGGGTGAATCTCAAAGGAGCGAACTTTAAAGGAGCATATCTCAATCAGGCATACCTGAGTTTTGCTGAATTGGATGAAGCGGACCTTAAAGGAGCAAATCTTACAGAAGCGGACCTCAATGAAGCAAACCTAAAAGGTGGACAGCTTATTAAAGCGAAACTCCAGAGAGCGGACCTTACAGAAGCGCATCTCAACTTTGCTGACCTGGATGGAGGGGACCTTACAGAAGCAATCCTCCAGGGAACAAATTTGCGTAGGGTTCGAAATTTGCCAATCTCAAGAAGAGAAGCAAGTAGTAATCCATCGTTGATCTGGATCTTGTTCAACACTCTTTTTCTTTGTGTCCAAGAACTCAAGGATCTGTTCCTTTCTTTCTATAGAATGAGATATCAGCGCCGAGATAACGAGCGTATGCAATAACCACCTGTAAATTATTATATCGATGTCGATCGGAATCGTTCCTTGATTGCATGTGTTGACAGAATCTCAAAATCAATTTTCTGTTGGTTTCATTAGGTATCGAATTAATTTTGTTTACAGTTGTACTAAGCTTACAGGGCACTACTTATCTCCTCTTTACAGCTATTCAGGTGTGCGTTTGCATATGAACCCAATTGATCAATGGGCCCAAGGGGGTTTGAACCCCTGGCCGACCGGTTATGAGCCGGTCGCTCTTCCAGGCTGAGCTATGGGCCCGCAAATAAAAAGACGAGAACGTACATCGTATAAAGGTTTTGAGAAGAAAACGTAAAAGAAAATCGCTTGTTATCTTGTGAGAGCCAAGCTAGTGAGTGTGAAGATCCGGACAAGATGAGGTGTGCAAGTAATCGCTAGGTCAATGTACTATCAATGTTTCCAATATATCTTTCATAAATAGAATCCAACAGATGATTCTGTGCCTCCAGTGACTTGACCTCAGCTTTAAGAACCAAACTAGCTTTGGACATACCTATATCATTGAGGATTCTCATCCATAATCCAGCGTGTCTAATGTCTACCTCTTCATGAATTTCAAAGTATTTAGTAGAATCGGAACTGTCCATCCCATAGTACTCTTTCAAGCCCCGTATCTTTGAACTACTAATTTTGGGCAACTCTTTTTCATAACCATACATTGTCGAAGCAGCCTCTCCCAAAGATTTTCTTGTCAATGAGTCTAAAGATGAAACTGCCTCTATCGTCTTTGGTGCCGGAGTATGCTCTGCCAACGATTCCCTTGAGACTCCTAATGAATTTGCAAATCTAATCCAAGGCTCAATGTGCTCTGATTCTTCCTTAATATTTTGTTCTAGCTCTTGTTGAAAAACCAAGTTATCAGTATGGTAATAAATATTAGCGATAAATTGTGGAACGGCCTTCACTAGATGAAAGTATTCCTTTGTGTAACCTCGAAGATGATTTTGAGTCAGTTGTCCCGCAGACCACATAAGATAGAATGGATGTTTTAGCAAACTCCTTCTCTCGATCTCGAGATCTAGTTGTTCTAACACTGAAGTCATTACAGATTTTAAAGTGATTGAGGCGAGGTAAAAACCTTCTGAAACTATTCAATAGAAATTATCAAATTGGAACAATCGAAGGTCCAAATTATATGGCTGTAGAGAATTCAACGCTAAGAAGAGGCGAACTTAATCTAATTACAATTACCTATAAAGGTCTGAACCCCCGTCTCTAGATATAAATCAAGTTTTAATACCTAACCGTCGCATTGTAAGAAAAGATTTTATGTAATGCAACTTCCAAGAACCCTCACTAGGGCTCCGGTGGTGTAGTAGCTAGAAATAGAAAAGGCTGCACAGTCCGGTCAAGCATTGTGGCCTTTCGAGTCGCAGATCCCGGGTTCAAATCCCGGCCGGAGCAATAGCAATAACCCTTTTTTTCGGACATTCGCAATTTGTTGCATAAGTTGTGAAAGCATTAATATTCTCTGTACTTCAAGACATTTAGGGCAAGAGCGGCGCTGGACAGAAGAAATACAGAGGTCAATCCTTTGACAGAATTGTTTAGCCAATATCTCACTGAGATAGACAAGGCCCTTATACGAGAATTAGACCTCTACTCCTGGTCGGAGTTTTATGCTCCTTTGAGATATGCATGTGACGGTGGAAAGAGAATTCGGCCCCTGATCCTCTTATTATCAGCAGAGGCCATAAAATCCAGGAACGAATGTCAACAAAATTTAACTGAATGCGACAATGCATTTATGGCCGCTTGTGCTATCGAGCTTTTGCATACAGAGTCTGTAATACATGATGATATTATAGATAAAGAGAGTGTTCGTCGTGGCAAACCTTCATTTCATGTAAAATATGGATATAACAACAGTATATTAACGGCGGACTTTGTTTTGGGGATTATTCTGAATATAGGGTCAAAATTACAGAATCCACTTGTATCGGTTGAATTGTCCAAGGCTGCTATAAAAATGAGCGAGGGTGAAATAATGGAGATAAAATTGAGCAAAAACTCAAAGATTAATGAGGACGATTACATAAAAGTGCTCGAACACAAGACAGCTTCCCTTTTTGAAGCTTCTGCAAAGATAGGGGCTATATTGTCTGGGGGGGTCGAAGATCAGACTCATGCGATGGCCATGTTTGGTAGCTTACTTGGGATTGCATACCAAATTCATGACGATCTGATGGATTGGAACAACGAAGATAGACTATTTAACCTCTTGGTGAAGAAAAATGATCATTCTAGAGAATTCGTCGATCGCATGGAAGACCTCTATTTATCATACTCTGCGAAAGCCAAAAATGAATTGCGTAAGGTGATGGACAGCACATCAAAGAGACATTTAGAACGTTTGACTGATTTGACTTCCCTCAGATTGTAATATCGAACCCTCTCGTATGAAATTATATTCATAGAATTACACTCATAGTATTAGGCAGAGTGAGGAGAGGTGTTTGATTAATTTTGAAATGTTGACCAATCTCTCTCATAACGATATGGCAAGTAACTCGCATACCTCCTTAAAAATGCATTCTGTTAAATATAGAATTTATCTACAATATTACTATATAACTACAAGCTTCGAGCCGGGTTCTTCAGATTATTGTATGTCAAGTTAGTTTATTTGCTCCGATTGTTGGGAGATGGCGAATATTGTTTGCCTGGGTTATAGTTGCAACAGCAAGAGGCCTTGAAAGATGGGACGAAGAACTATTAGAAATGATAGGCCCAATACTTCCGAAGTGAGGAACGGCCTTGGAAGCAAACTCCAGAAGGGGCGCATACCAAACCCCAAAGCCCACCATAAATATTATAGCAAATATCAAAACTGCACTCATTGCCCTAGGTTCTTTGACCTTTGACATATCAGGCCCTTGCTCCATATACATTTTCTTAATAATCCATGCATAGTATGCAAGGGAAAGTGCACTATTGAGCAGTCCTGCTATAGCAAGATATGGGCCCCACGACACGATTGAGCCACTATTTATCGCAGCTCCAAAAACTGTCAACTTACTCCAAAAACCAACGAGAGGGGGAACACCAGCTAGCGAAAGTAAGGAGATCGACAATGCGAGAGCAGTGATCGGCATGCGAGAGCCCAAACCTTTGTATCTCTCGAGACTATAACTAGCTAAAGCTGTAGCCACCGCAGCAGCAGCTATGAAACCAGCAGACTTCATCACCGCGTGGCTAATTATGTAAAATAGTGATCCTGCCAGTGCCTGATTGGAGTAAGGTGCCAATGCAAAACCTATTAGAATATAGCCTGCTTGAGCAATACTCGAGTAAGCAAGAATTCGAGGAACGCTTTTCTGAACCAACGCTGCAAGGTTGCCAAGCGTCATAGTAAATATAGCTATTACACCCAGAGTCACTGTCCAATCAGGATGTAATACGAACATTCCCAGAACTATTACACGTAATGCAGCTGCGAACCCAGCTTTTTTTGTTCCAGCTGCCAGAAGAGCACCTATTGTAGTGGGAGCCCCTTCATATGCATCAGGAAGCCACATATGAAATGGTACAAGTCCTATTTTGAACCCGAACCCTGCAATGAATAGCCCTATAGATACCAACCCTACAGGGATAAGGTCCTTTGGAAGATGCGCTAGTCCGTAAATAGTACCGCCTATATTGGTGGTACCAGTAATTCCGTATGCTAGGCCTATGGCAAACACAAGGATAGCAGATGAGAGTGCACCAAACATGAAGTACTTTATTGCAGCTTCATTAGAGATGGGATCACGCTTGGAAAATGCAGCAAGCGCATAAGTAGGTAGGGACATCAACTCCCATGCTACAAATAGCATTACTAGATCAGTAGAATAGGCGATAAGCACCATGCCAATGCTTGATAGCAATATCAAGGAGTAGTATGCAGCAGGATTTGCTTTTCTTTTCATGTAGTCCCATGACGATGCAGTCACCATTATCGAAACTATCAACAATGCGACAGCAAAAAATGCGCCAAATAGGTCATCTGATAGAACCCCCGGTCCAAATGCAGCAGCTGAACTGACTTCTCCTGATAGTACTCGGAATATAACAATCCCTATGGTAAGAATCAGTCCGCCAAGCGCAATCGCACAATAGAGTCTGTTATTTGAGCCCCTTTCTTTCTTTAGGGCATCGATTACAGGAATACCTATTCCCACTACGCCTAATACAACCGTTAGCAAAAGAGGCGTCGATAAAAAATCAACCATTCTTCAGCAACCCCTCTATAGCAAGAGCAGCATTATAATAATCATAATGCCAGCACCGAATACGAACAAGTAAGTCTGAGTTATCCCAGTTTGACCTGATTTGACCACCTTAGAAAAAGATGTCATCGAGAATTCAAACGCATGATTTATTCCTTCCATGATGGTAAATTCAAAGTATCTCCAAATCAAGCGATAGATTGCAATTGGCCCTATGACAGTCCCCCAATAAATAGCTGAGTTTAAGTACCACCTATTGTACAGGAACCTCCATATCCAACTAGTGACCCTGTTCTTTGAAACTATACCTGGATCCAACTTCTGGGCGATATAACACATGTACCCCAANAACCCCCCAGCAGCAAATGCTCCAAAAGATGCTGCAGCAGCACTGGGATTCAACCCAAGGAATAGTTTAGGCNGTGGTTGTACCTTAACGAGAGCCGTGGTCGTCACAGGATTATGAAGTAACTGAATCTGTTTTTGTTCAGTAATTCCAAAGTAAGTGGAGAGATAATTTGTAAAAATGTGCTGGAGCTGCGCGCCAAATGCAAATCCAACCACCCCAATAGCAATCGTGGCCACTGAAAGAACTGCAAATGGGACCCATACAACAGGACGCACCTCGTGTAGGTGCTCCCCAGATTTTTCCAGCTGTTCAAGATGTTCGCTCTTTCTACCGAAGAATGTCATACCAATCATTCTAAATGAATAAAATGCAGTCATAATAGCTACCACTACAGCCAGTATAAAGAGTGGCATCGCATGAACATATCCTGACTGTAGAACTGCTGCAAAAATTGCATCCTTGCTCCAAAATCCAAGAGTGACAAGAGGTGCAGCTGCTAGGGACAAGGCAGCTAGGAGCATAAAGATGTAAGTCTTTTTCATGTACCTTCTCATCCCACCCATGTCAGTCATGAATCTAGAACCCACAACGTGCAGTAAAGCACCTGCGCCCATAAATAGCGCGGCTTTAAACATTGCATGACTTATCAATTGAAAAAACCCTGCAGTGTATCCTTCAGCAAAATTAGTCGACAATCCTGCTATACCAATTGCCAACATCATGTATCCGATCTGAGAGCCGGTCGAATAGGCAAGAACTTTTTTGATTTCAGGGTTAACTATAGCCTGTGATGCTAGGAGAAGAGCAGTAAACGCCCCTACCCATGCAACTACTTCAAAAAATTGTGTCATGCCAAATGCGGCGATCGCGAAAAATAAGGGAGCGATCCTGGCTACAAGAAAGACCCCTGCCTTGACCATGGTAGCAGCGTGTATGAGCGCAGATACAGAAGCCGGCCCTGTCATGGCTTCAAGCAACCATTCATTCAAAGGGAACTGGGCAGATTTGCCTATGGCGCCTCCGAATAGCAGAATTGCAGCCGGAACGAGCAGGTTCTGATGGGCCATCTGTACAGCCCAGCCTTGATTTTGAATCAATTCCTTAAAACCGAAGGTCCCTGAATAAGCAAAAATTAAGAACATTCCAGCAAGCATCATAGTGTCTCCGGCCTTTGTCATCAAAAATGCTTTAGTACCAGCGTGCGATGGGGATGCCCACATAGCTATTCCTGCTACCTTGTGACCTTCTTTTCCGACGAAATCTTTTTTCCTGTCGGCATACCAAAAGCCGACTAGGGCGTAAGACGCAAGTCCTACACCCTCCCAACCGAAGAAGAGCATGAGCAAATTGTCTGACAGGACGACCAACTGCATAGACCCGATGAAAAAGAGCATAAAGAACCAGTATCTTGTAAGATCTCTTTCGCCATGCATATAGCCAGTAGAATACACGAAAATTAAGAATGAAATCCAGGCCACCAGATTCGCCATTATGACAGAGAGAGGATCGGCCAACACCCCGGCCTTCAAGTGCAAGACTGAAATCCAGGTTACTTGATTATGAACTTCGCTATTGGATAGTGCTACTGGTATTAATATGGTAGCAGATATAGCGCTAGCAAGTGCAAATCCGACGGCTGTATAATCTCTTATTCTGATTCCAGCGCGGGCTACAGCTGCAATTACTGCTGCACCTACAAATGGTATTATCCATACTAGCCAAGCATTTACGGCAAATCCACCCAGCCCCGATATTTCAACCATTTTTCATCCCCCTCCTGTAAACTATTGACATTTATTCAGCGACCTCTCGTAATTCCACCGTTATGGACTGTCGCAATAGCTACAAGATGATCTGCCACGTTGCCGCTCAATCGATCGCCAGATTTGAACATTATGCTCTTCGCTAGCGGAACAGAAACAGCTGTCCCTCCAGATGAGGGAATTGGGACCACCCCAGGCGAGTTATGAAACATTCCTTGTACGTAGGTAGTTATGGGCGTTAGCAAGGGTCCAGGATAGACTCCTATGATTAGCGACAAGCCGGCAAGTGCGGCCATAGTTATTATAATATAGTGGTTAGAATCTCTAACATTCGCCAATTCCTGTGGAAGTCTTCCAAAGAATATACGCTTGTACATCCACAGTAAATAGGCCGAGGACAGCACTGTCGTCAAAAGGCCGATACCGAACAATGCAACTCTAAATGAACTCTGATCATGAACTCCTGTTTGCAACACGCCTGTGAACATGATCCACTCTGACATGAATCCACTAGTAGGTGGTATTCCAAAAAGTGTTAAAAGCCCAATCATTGCAATAACAGCGGTGTATGGCATCTTCCCGGCAAGCCCACCAAGCTTTGAAACGCTATAGGTCCCTGTTTGAAAGTTTATGGAACCTGCCATCATGAAAAGTACGGCTTTACCAAGGCCGCTTGTAACATACAAAAGCGTTGCTCCTGTGACTCCAAGCACACTTCCTGAACCTAGTCCAAATAAAATATAGCCCATATTACTCATGGTAGAATAGGCAAGTATCTTACGAATATCGTCCTGCATCAACGCCATAGCACCACCATAAATCATGGTTGCTAAACCCCAAATATTCAAATAGATGCTGTATTGAGCGTAGTTTCCACCTAAGAGGTCCAACCATATACGCAAAATGCCATAGGTTGCAATACCGACCAACAATATTGCTACAGGAATGGGTGCGTTTGCTTGAGATGAAGGAACCCATGCATGTAACAAAAGGCCTCCTAATTTCACTCCTAGACCCATTACCACCGCAAAAATGATTACAGGAAGCCACTGAACTGGTATCTGACCCGCGTGAGCTCTTACAGTACTATAATCAAAGCCTCCTGCAAAGAACCCGATTGACAATAGGCCTAACAAGAGTACCACTGAACCAGCATGAGTCCAGAGAAAGAACATCATACCGGTTCTCTGTCGTGCACCGTAACCAAAAAAAGAGATCAAGAAAAAAGAAGGCACCAGGACCAATTCAAAAAATATGTAGAATTCTATCAAGTTTGTTGCAAGAACCATTCCAAGGGTTCCCATTGCAAACACCATAAAAAGCCCAAAGTAAAGCCCCAACCTAGAGTTTACATAGCGTTGTTGTTCGATAGTCACTGTTGTAAGATATTTGCTCTCTGACCAAGAAGCGTCAGAAGAATCGAACGGTTTCTGTTCATCGGCTCCAAGTACATAGCTTTTATCTCGGCCCGCGCTTTCAGCGNGTGATCCGAAGTGATCCAGAGCATCTCGTATTATTTTGCGATTGATATAAGGTTTTGAATAGATTACTAGAACTGTGAACCAAATATAGTTGATTACTGCAAATGGTAAACTTAGACCATCTAATCTAAGCCCAAAATTTCCGAACTGGCCCCAAGGATAGCTTTCGGTGTAAACAAGGTGCCCACCGTTTAGCATAAAGGCCGGAACAAAAAGCAGAATAGTCGATATAAGAAGAATCCCAAAGGAAAACCAAGTCACTGCATTCAAGCCCATTCTTCTTCCTATAAAATACGAAACAGGCGACAGCAGAAGAGGCAAAAAAGTCGCTGCTAGTAAGTAATACGACTCTGTCACCCTTACGACACCTAGCCTTTCATACTCCTATATTCTTCAACATCGATCTCTTTATACAATCTATAAGCAATTATGATAATTCCAAGCCCCACAGCGACTTCTGCTGCAGCAATGGCGATTGAAAAGAGAGCGAACATCTGACCTTGAGCATTGTGCAGATTTCTAGAGAAAGCAACCAAATTTAGGTTGGCAGCATTTGCAATAATTTCTATAGAAAATATCATTCGTATGGCATTACGCTTGACGACCAGGCCATATATACCAATGGCAAAAAGTACCATCGCTATGGCAACAAAGTCAACCAGCTCGTTCATTTTGTTGCTCTATATCCTCCCTTCTTGCAAGGGCCAGCGCCCCTACTACCGATGCTGCTAATGTGAGACCCAATAACACCAAGACTGGCCCATAGTAAGTCACCATCTCCTTACCTATCGAGGCAACATCAATTGCGGGATAGTTAAACTTTGTAAAGGCAGGATTGCTAAGCCCAGAAGATAGTAGAACTGCTCCTATCCCTCCCATAAATACCAGAAGGAGAATGATTCCAGCAACCTTCCGCTTGCGATCCTCCTTTATTGAAAAAAGAGCCTGGGTGCGGACNAGCATAACTGTAAAAATCACCAGCACCGCTACAGCCCCAACGTATACTGTAATTTGAAACATTGCGACAAAGGGTGAATCTAAGAGCAGAAAAAAACCGGCTATCCCAAGCATAGATACCGCAAGAGCTATGGCACCGTAAACGAGCTCTCGAGATTCAAGAGCAACGATCGCTGAGCCAACAGTCATAATCGCAATGCCAATGAAAAGAGCGTCAGGCATGATGTGTAGCCCCGTGATCCTCGATTTTGATTTCTACATCTCCACTGTATTTCGGTTTTACTGCCAACTGTCCTGGAGTGTAGATCAGGTGTTCCTTTGTATACGCGGCAAGTTCATAGTCATTGGTCATGAACAGAGCGTAGAAAGGACATGCATCCACGCAGAGACCACAAAAAACACATTTACCGTAATCAATCTGAGGCATGATTCCCTTCTTGTTGTGTTTCCATTCCTCATCAACCTTCACCATCCCAATGGCCTCTGCAATTCCCTCACACGTAATAGCGCAAAGTTGGCACCCTGTACATTTATCATGGTTCAATATGTGTCTCCCCCTCAAACCTGCAATACCTACCGCCCGTTTAGGATCAAACTGATAGCCATCGCCAACGAACTTGAGCTTCTGTTCAGGATAGCGTAGAGTGAATCTTTTGATAAGAAGATGTTTTGAACCTGATTCTATTGCCTTAATGAATCCAACAGCTGTCGAGGTTGAAGCATGTGATTTAGGAGGCAAAGGGGGAGATGGAGTAGGAGCAGTGGAAGTCAATGTATCGAAAGCGAACCTCCTGGTCCCAGAACTCCGGAGTATATAAGTGCTAAGGCCACGAACATGTTTACAAAAGCCAATACTATCAACTTGTACCATCCAGTGTGGAGTAATATATCTATTCTAATTCTTGGACTAATTCCACGCGGGAGGATCATTAACATGATAACTATTACCGTTTTGACTAGAAACCAGAAAATAGCGTTAGCTGTAAGATACTCGTAGAAACCCTGGAGGGTCAACATTTTCTCTATCGGTATTGCATTAGGAGGCCCAAGCTGGGGCGGAAATATTTGTGGGCCGTGCCATCCACCAAGAAATAAAATAACGAATAACGCAGCAAGGGCATAGACCTTAAGGTAAGAGCCTAATTGAATCAAGCCATATATCATACCAGAAGTTTCTGTTAGCCAACCAGCCACTATCTCACTCTCTGCCTCGGGTAGATCGAATGGCACTCGTTCCAATTCAGCGAGTGAAGAGATGAAAAACACAAACGCACTCACAGGAAGGAAGATTATATACCAAAATGTGTGTTGAGATTGTGCAATTTCCGTGAGGTTGAGGGAACCAGCCAGAATAACAACTGACAGAGCAGAGAGAATAAAAGGGATTTCAAAGGCTATCATCTGATGTAACGCCCGTAAGCCCCCGATGAAAGGATACTTGCTATTACTGGCCCAGGAGAACAAGAGAGCGATCAATGGAAAGAAGCCAAGGATCGCAAATACCGCGATTAATCCTACACTCGTGTTCGAAACTACCCATCCCGGAGCCACTGGAATTAAAGCGACGACTGCTGCAGCAGTAGCTACAAAGGCAACCGGAGTTGCCCAAAAAATTGGTTTATCAGCACCTGAGGGCACCAGAATCTCCTTAGAAATGAGCTTTAATCCGTCAGCTGCTAATTGAAGGATCCCTTCACCTATTCCCCATACACCTGCGTAAAAAGGGCCAATCCTCAGCTGCATTTTTGCTAGAAATTTGCGCTCAACAAAAATTGTCGCCGCAGCAACTATAGCTGCAAATATAAAACCTGGAAAGACTATCACCTTGAAAGGAATTTGATGGATGTAAAAGTTTATTATCGGCAGAGTACGGGTCGGATCTACTATCGATGTAAGGAAAAGATAGGGTGTTAGTACTTCTCCATTCACCGGAGGCAGGGGTGTATAAAATAAGACTACGAATAAAAGAGGAAGAACTATTAGGGTAAGTATTACAATAACTACTAAAATGACCCATATTATACTCGCAAAGAAGTTACCAAATCTAAATTCTCCCGGAAGTGTGGCCATGAATTCATCTATCAGCCTCCACAGGCCAATAGTTCAATGCCCAATAAATAACTGGCATGTCACCCATCTTTGCACCGACCAATAAATGCGGCAATGCTAACATATTCCTAAATGAACCCACGGATATCTTCACCCTATAAGGCTTTGGGGTCCCATCACTTATGATGTAATACCCTAAGGCCCCTCTACCAGACTCTACTCTCCTATATGCTTCCCCTGGTGGACCCCTCGGATTAGCCTGAAGCTTTGCTCGTACTTCCCCAGACTCTGGCATCTTATCGAGCAGCTGTCTTACTATATGACAGGACTCCCTCATATCTAGGAACGGTACATACGCCCTAGCAAAAGAGTCAGCTGTCTGCATGTATTGAACTTTAAAGTCGATCTCGTTGTAAACATCATACGGTTCGGCTTTCCTTATATCATAAGGAACGCCTGACGCACGCAGAACGGAGCCGGTTACACCAAGATTTATTGCGTCTTCTTTGGTCAATATTCCGACGCCCTCTGTTCTTTGCCGTACTAGTGGGTTATTATAGAATATATCTTCGTACTCCTTTAATCTCTTTTCATAGTAAGTAATTTGTCTAAGACATTTATCCTTGAAGCCGTTTGGTATATCATTACGAACCCCACCTGGAATATTGAATGCATGAGTCACCCGTGCCCCTGTCAATGCCTCCATAAGATCAATAAATAGCTCTCGATCGCCTGCCGGCCACATAAACATAGTAGAATGCCCTAAGAAAATACCGTATATGGCCAGCCAGTACAATGTGTAAATCTGGCGATTTAACTCAGAGGCAATGGCTCTTATAAACTGGCCTCTTCTAGGAACCTGAATTCCTGTTAACTCTTCAACTGCCAAACTATACGAATACGTGATATTAGTTGAATCATGAATAACCGGTCGTTCTAAGTGAGGTATATTCTGTATGAAATTGCGGTACTCACACATCTTTTCTTCTCCCCTATGCACATATCCAGGATCAGGGTCACAATGGACGATATAATCTCCATCGAGCTTTACTACAAATCGGAAGTGGCCAGAGCCTGGATGCTGAGGCCCGACACTCAGAGTCATCAATCTGTCATCCTCGGACTCTTTTGCAATTTGAATGCCCATTCTCTGAGATTCTCTAATTCGGTCTTCAAGATCAGCCATAAATGTCCCTCCGAACTACCGTCCTTTTATTCTGAACTCCTTCCTTAGTGGTGGGATGTCCGCCCAGTCTTCAGGCAAAAGGAATCGCTCGTTTCTAGGATGTCCTTCAAAATATATCCCAAGCATTTCGAAAATTTCACGTTCGTGATACTCGACGCTTTTGTACACGCCAATCAATGAAGGAAGAGTTGGATCATCCCGATTCGTCCTAGTGGCAACAGAAATGACTTGTCCGGCTAAATCTTGTCTAGTGTAAGAGCCAAGATGATAAACCACCTCGACCTGGTTATCCTTGGGATAATCAGTCCCAGTCACAGATTCAGCGTGATCAAATCCTAATCTATCCCGAAGGTATGTAGCCAACCTTATAATGTTTGATGGCTCTACTGCGATTTTAATGCGCAAATGTTTGATAAAAATAATATGAGCTAGTTGACCGAACTTAACCAAAATTTCGCCAGCGATTCCCTTCTCAAATGCTACTGGGTCTTGTTCAGGGCTTAGGGCTGGCTTGGATGGGGGTGATGGTCTACCAACTATATCAGTAGGTGGACTATTAGAAGATGATCGATAAGTTGAATTCGAAAGCTGTATCTGCCTGGTGGCATAGATTGGTAAAAGTAAAGGCCAAGGTTTTGTATTATTGACGCCTATCGTAACCATGTAATATCTATCGTACGAATCCTGCGAATGAGTCGGGAGGATCATACTATTTAATCTTTGATACCTTAAGTTTTTCTTGCAGTAGCATTGTACCTTGAATCAAAGTCTCAGGCCTAGGCGGGCAACCTGGCACATAAACATCAACAGGTATTATCCCATCTACACCAGGCAGGACGTTGTACGAATCTACATAAAGACCCCCGGTAATTGCGCACGCTCCCATTGCAATTACGTATTTTGGGTCAGGCATTTGATCGTAAACCATCCTTAACCTAGGAGCCATTTTTCTCGTAACTGTTCCTTGCACCACAATAAGATCGCATTGTCTTAATGATCCAAAAGCTTCTATTATTCCAAACCTTTCGACATCATATCTGGGGCTAGAAGCTGCACCAAATTCTACGCTACAGCAGGCGGTTTCAAGATGGACTGGCCACAAAGACCAAATTCGCCCCCAGTTGATTGCATAACCTAATGGTTTGTCTAGAGCCTTTACCAACACGTCGCCTAATTTCCCGACCATTATATTAAACTGCGCAGGGTTTATCAGTTCTTTCAGCACTGGGATCCCTCATTTCTCTTTTCAACTATTCGATATTTAATACTTGTTGGTACTTTGATTCGATTTACCATATGCCTTTCTTTCCAGACAAGTACAAAGCATAACCCATTCCAGAAAACATGACTCCTAGAAATGCCAAGATCGGAAGAGTCGCGGACCGAGGAATAGAGAACAGGGAAACACCCCAAAGATAAAGAAAAATAGCCATTACATCGAATACAACGAACATTAGTATGTATGCATAATATTGCATCATAAAGTGAGAGCGGCCCTCTCCAATCGGAACTTGGCCACACTCAACCGGCAAAAACTTCATTGGGGTAAACCTCCTTCTGGGAGAAAGTAACCTTGACAAGAATAAGGAGATTCCTCCAACCAAGACCCCGAAACCGAGCATATATAAAATAGGTGTAAATTGCGTTACGGTTTCGCCAGGCAAAACAATTTTTGCTCCTCGGTGAAAGATATAAACCTTTTCTTAAGCGTTTTTAATTAGCCCTAATAGCTGCCGATAGGCTGCCTTCGGATGGTTTACACCGAACTTCATTAATTTACAAATACCAAAATCTGCTTTGATAAAATCAATGAATTCCTCTATCGACATCTCCCTTAGAATATCGATTTCGTGATTCCATTCTTCGTCGGACAGACCAATCCACCTCTTTTGAACTCTTTGTGCTGAGGCGATAGATTTTTGGTTCTTTTGTTTCCACATCCGTTCATACGTAGCCAGTATGTCTGTATTACAATTTTGGCTAACATATTTCATCGCAACTTTGCCGGCAAGCCTTCCATACTCTATTGCGTATCTTATCCCCTCTAGTACTAGAGGATTGGACTGTCCGGCACAGTCCCCAATCATGATCAGCTTGTTATAGGCCATCTGAGCTCTGGGACCATCGTTTGGGATAAACCCACGGTGTAACTCTATGGGCTGGATTCTTCCAATCTGATCCAAAGGAAATGGCCTTCTATCCAAGATCTCGTTTAATTTTTCTAAAGGATCTGATTTTGACTCAGGTCTTCCGACTCCTACTCCTATTCGAGCTCTACTCTCTGAAACAGGAAAAACCCACGCATATCCAGCATCAGAATATTTTGAGCCAACCATTAAAACCCAAGTATCAAGATCAAGATTCTCGCAATAGCATTCATACTCTGCGCCGATCCCGTATCTTCTCCACTCCTTGACCAGCCCCAGTGACCTAGCAATAAAGGAGTTAAAGCCGCTAGCATCTACTATTGTTCTACATTCCAATTCTATTTCACCTCTGGGAGTACTTGATCTCAATCTACATGGATTACCTTCCCCTTCTGTAGGTATCGAAGCATTTGTTACCTTGCTTCTCACCATCAACTCGGCGCCTGCTTCAGCAGCTAACTTCGCCAAGAGCTGATATGCGCCGCGAACATCTAAAACACAAGCTCTTGGTACTGCTCCCTTGATAGTAATTGAGTTCGAATCTGATACAAATGAAAAATTCTTTATTGGATTATAATGTTCTTTGCCGATGCCAAGTTTCTCGATCTCATCTATCCATGTAACCCCACTAGTTCTAACACTCTGNCCNATACCCTCATCTTTCTCTAGCAATATAACACTCCCCCCTGCTTTTGCAGCTCCAAAAGCGGCGGAGAGGCCAGCCGGTCCCCCACCAACAACAACAATATCGTAAACTACCATACTAGCTGATCTTCGTTGTAAAATTGAGACTTCCCATCTATATAATATCGGTCATTGATCGAGCCAATCAA
>AF_2010_repII_A100DRAFT_1000062_pt1 | contig 15881 bp, 21 predicted proteins | sample AmaForreplIIA100_FD_9198 | JGI IMG/M metagenome (IMG submission 9198) | reverse complement strand
ACACCTTGATTATTTGTTAAATTTCTAACTTTCTTGTACCAATTAGGCTCTCTATGGTTTACAACATGATCAGCACCTAATTTAATACATTTATCCATTTTTTCTTGCGTACCAGCAGTTGCGATAACATCACAATTGAACAACTTTGCAATTTGAATACCTGCTATTCCCATACCACTTCCACCTCCCATAATCAAGACAGTTTGTCCTGGCTGGATATTAGCTCTAGTAACTAACATGTGCCAAGAAGTCATCCCTACCATAGAAATAGCCGCTGCATCTTGAAACGAAAGATTATCTGGAATTTTTATGACATTGACCTCTGGTAAATATGTATACTGGGCAAATCCACCCCATAAAGGGCCAGTTTGAAAACCCCATACTTGTCTTTGACTACAGTCATATTCTTTGCCAGAGGTACAGTCATTACATATTCTACATGTTAGATTGGGATGCCCTACTATTCTTTCTCCTTTTTTTATATGCAAAACATTTTCTCCAATGTCTATTACCGTTCCTGAAACATCACTTCCAGAAATGTGAGGGAGAGGAATCTTGATCGGTTCTCCCCAAATTCCCCAAAGATCATTGTAATTATATGAGACTGCTTCGACTTTTATAAGAACTTGATTATTTTTGATTTTTGGAATTTCTATGTCTTCTATTTTTACAACTTTTCTTGGATCTTTATTATGCTCACGATATACGGCTGCCTTCATACACCTATAGATAAACAAGGCAATACCTAAACATTTAGAACAGTTTTCGCTCCCATTTTAGCATTATTCAACACGCTAGATATATTATCCAGAAATCAAAGATTGTATTACCAAGCTAAAGGTATAGTGAACAAAATAATTATACTGTTCTACGTATTTATTTTATCAGTGTAGAAGTATTTGTTACTATGAAGGGTGGTTATTACAAATGCAATATCCAGGAATTGCTATCAAATATCTTGCTTCGTATATTGGCATTAGGATCCTTCAAGAAATCTTTTCATCATCTGATATGCATTCTATTGGATATTGATACTTACCATACTGTGGCCATTTCCAAAAAATCTGCATGCATTTAGTATTTGGCCTTCGGTTACCCCATGAATTTGTAGCTTAAATAAAGCCATTATCATATTATTTGGCGTGTTGAAATTTCATTCATCATAAATATTTGCAGTGATTTGTCATTCAATTGCTTTCTGATTTTGCCTAATTTGCCATAATCTCTGATATCTCCATTACACGGTATGCTGCACTTTCCCTTGACAAATTATGCATTTCAGCCTTCTCGCAAGCGGCTGTATGAAATGCTAAAAGCTCCCCCATTCCAATTCTAAGACCAACAATTTGTTTGCACATTGGTAACACTTCCCTGCATCGACTCAGCCGGGACTCCTGTGCTATGCAGCTATAGGTCAGTTCTCTTTCCCCGTTAGTGATTTTATTCAGGAGAATTCCTTGACAATTACTAGCCGATTCTTATGGAAGTGACTCGAGATTTCCGAGGATAATATGAGTAAATGAGCATAAATTGGCGGCTGTTAGGTAGATTGTGCCTTAAAGGCTTCATTCGGTGTAAACATAACAAGCAATACTGATTACCCTTTCGCCAAACCTAACATCAAGCCAGCGGAAGCGCTAGAGACTAGAGGAATACCAATATGTGATGTCGTGTGGGCCGCCCCCTAGTAATAGAGATATGTGTGATTGCATTCGTTAGTCAAGTAAATCAGTTCTGGGATGCTATTTGGATTCAATCCCAATCAACATTTACGATTCTCTGATATTCAAGATAAGCCAGGACAGCAATAAATAGACCAACAATTACGGCCGCAATTTTGATTACTTTTTTTTATTGCGTGCCAGGCTATCAGCCCCATAAAAAATCCACCGTCGATACTTCCTGCAAATGGCGCTATATCGGTTGTTGCGGTCATCTATCCTCCTATCTTAAATATTGCTGAATTGCTCTACGAATGACCATACTTCTAGGGATATCGTCTCGCACTTTATCACCTCGTTTTAGCAAGGAAACTGGTAACGTAATTCCGACTTTCTCTGTTTTATCTCTTTTGCTAGCACCTACCATACCAGTAACACGTTAAGCACACTGATAAACATTTCCTTTACCGATAATCATTTGTTGATATCTCTTGGAACCTGTTCAAAGATAGATTATTTTTAAATCTAGAGAAGAGTCTCCCAACCATTCTATTAATTTATGTTGCGAAAATAAAAGGGCCATGATCACAGGTTCTGTTGGAAAGGGCCAACCTTTCGCATTAATTGCCTTTGAATATTTGTAACAACTATTTAACATTTTGAAAAACGTCTCTTTTTCTTTATCTGGTAGTCTTTCCGCAAATCCTTTCCATGATGTAATTTCTTTGGTTACGATGTCTTCATCCGGAAATAGACTCATTATGAGGATTGATTTCGATACAATCTTTTAAGAATTGGAGTAACAAAAGGGTAGGGTAGGGGGCTCTAATTTATTGTGGATTCGCCCCAATGATTTCTGCATTTAAGAATTTCTGAAAGGCAGGATTAAACCAACCGTCGGGTTCTATTTGTTTCCATATCTCCCCTATGATTCCTCTTCGAAAACAATTTCTCATCCATTGCAACCAACCGGCCCATTCATTATCATCAAGCACTTTCCTTTGACGCATGGCATAGGCATGAGCGCACATCCACAGAATATAGAAAGAAAAGGCCGTTTCTCTTTTCTTCGCATAATCTCGTGTGTCTATTACCGTTGCTATAGAAGGGTCCTCCATGGCCAACATTGCCATATTATGAAATTTCTCATCTAGATCATTTAGGACTCTTGTTTCCTGGTCAATAGACAGGGCCTGTATTTGCCTCTTTGAAAAATAGAGGGTTAGGACCATCGTTCCAACGATTCCAATTGTTTGCGCCAGAGAGAGGGTATCTGAAAATCCTATTTCTGAAACCATGTCTGATCATTTCAAGGGCCAGAATTAATTGTATTGAGTCATGGTGAGCCTGAGCCAGTTGCACACCCTCCCTCTCTAGATCGTTCTCTAACCAATAAATCGCGACCAGGAGATGCTTCGTACATGAGTAAATTGCCACTGTTGGAGCAGAGAATTAAAGGAAGAATTCAACGAGTAAAGAACAGCATACATCCTGCACATAACAAGATATACACAGAAACCCTTAACACCGAAATAGATACGTTGCAGTGGGCTTTGAATGAGATTATTACTTTAAGAAAAACCTTAGCATTAAAAGAACATAAACAGTAAGATATTTTTCCTTTATTCTCTTTATTCCTTGTGAAACATCGATTGCCATAATAATAATGGCGGAAATACATGATTTGGGAATATAACCGCGACTTGACCGCGCCGCCGCATAAGAAAAACGTAACACAAGTATCGACCTTTTTTCCATTCATTGACAATATTACTGACATTACCTGCTCCGACTCCATTATTCGCGCCAATTTCATTGCGATTATCACCTGATAACCATTCCTTGATCTCCGGCCCTTGATTTGAATTTCAATTGCTGCAGGCAAGATATAGAATATTGTTCTGGTAGATTTAGAAGCATTCGTCAGACGCGTTTTGGATTTAGGCTGAGGTTGTCCAAATCACCTAATCACCAGGCATCATTTGATCTCATTTCTTCAGCCAAAAATATCCTGAATCTGGCGGACAGACCTTAATGAAATTGCCAGTCGAATAACTTGACTGAAAAACAAAAAAGATTCGCGTATAGGGAAAGGCATGGTTAGGAAGGGATGAAAGTATGACTCGTAACGTCATTACAATTTGAGGTAGGAATAATCTAACTGGGTGCCTACTTCCAAGAATAAGGTCTGCTCCCTTTTTGTATGTAGAACCCAAAGGTCTCAGATTTTTGGCAACAGAATGAAAGTGTTTTGGGGAATTGGAATGAAGTTATTCGACGATTGAGGAATCAACGCAATGCATAATATGTAATATTCAATTGACCTTAGAATATAACGAAATTGGCCCGTGTAATACTAATTCGAATACCTGAAGAATAACTGGCATTTATATACAAGAATTAGGTATCATCTGGGCGCGGGGTCGACTGACAACGGAAAAAATGATTCTAAATATTGATCGTCTACAAGATGACGATGAGGAACATTTAGAACACTTGACTATTTGGTTGAGTAATGAATTAAACGAGCTGGACATAGAGAGAGTAGAGGTGATAGATTCAGAAAAGGCACCTGAGGGAACGAAGGGTATTCCTGATATCCCAGTGTGGGGAAAATTACTAATCGACTTGCTTCCAGGAGTCATTCCTTCTGTCGTTGGTACTATTCAATCATGGTTAAAACGAGATAAAGGGCGCTCGGTTACGATGGAGATTGATGGAGATAAGGTGCAAGTGACAGGTGTCTCTTCTGAGCATCAACGTGAATTGATCAACAATTGGTTGAATAATCATAGCAGCTAAATTTGGTCTGCATTGTATTACCTACTGGCCTAATTATCGGTTTATCGGCATAATACACGAATCAAAAAACAAGAAACAAGTCACTACTAGTGCTCGTTTTATTGATTCTAATGTATATTAGTGATGTTTGATGTATTGTTTATAGTAATGTTTAAACTGCGGAGTTATATCCTCAGCCTTCACACCATGTACTTTTATTAGATGCTCTGTACCATTTCTCCAAAGCTCTTCTTCAGTTTCTCCTTTAGCTACATAATCGCAGCCCAACACTCCTGCACCTGTGTCACGACATCCTAATGATAACATATTCTGTCATGTTTATCTTTATCATCATCATATATTCCTTTTTTAAGGTTTTTGTGAAAACGAAAGCTCTACATATGCCTTTACTCTACTGGGTACCATTGTTATTATCCTAAATATTATTATTTTTAATTTTTAGTCTTTTCTTAGTTCTTTTCCAATAAGCCCACCAAATGCCAGGAAGTCTATCATTTCTTCACTATCGTTTGTAATGGAATGGGTACTATTCTCTGGAATGTAAATGATATCTCCATCTCTGAACTGTGCATCCTCGTTTCCTATCTTGATCTTTCCTTTTCCATTTATTATGTAATATACTTCTTCATGGTCTTTGTGATAATGTGGCTCGTATGAAAGATGGGGTTGTAGTTTGGCGTATGAAACATATGTAATTGCTTTTAGACACTGATATTCTGGTTCAAGTTCAGCTTCAATATCTCCATTAGTTTTGATTGTATTAGAAAGTAATCTCCAATCTAATCCACTTTTATGTGCTATGGTAGGATGTGTATCGCGCCAATTTCTTTTTACTATCAATGCTAGTAATAATAGTAGACAACATAACTAAATAAGAGATATGACAATAGAATCTATATTGTTATCCTTCTTTAAATATTATTTCAAAAATTTAATCGCCTTCAAGCAAGCAGATTCAACTCTAAATTCCGCTACTGTCTGTCTTCTTAATTTCTATTGTCACTTTATCGCCGACTCATTTTCTCTCATGCTGATCTTAAATGTAGGAGAATCTGTAGGAAAGCCACCGCCACCCATGGCTTTACCAATATTGGCCATTGCTTTCGGCAAATCCTTCATTAAATCCTCTGGCGAACTAAAAGTCATCATATTTGGTCCAAACGGATTAAATTGTGGTCCCCTGTCTGCGCCTGCTTTAAAATCATTAGGATTGGTATATGTTATGTAAACATATGGACTCCCATCCTGGGATGCTTCAATTCTTGATACGACGTAGTCCTGTCTCATATGGTAACCTCTTCATTATGACATTTAGCCCTTATATTTTTTCTGAGATTTCCTGGCTGGAACAACGGGGTGATGTTGAACCGGTTCAGAAATATGGAAGCGGGGTATGATAATATTGTTGTAGCAAATTATATATCACTTCCAATCTGCTTGCTGGAATTCGTCATTGAATTAATGAATGAATAGTTGCAATGTTATGGTGTATTCGATCGCTTTCTAACGGTTGCGTTGATACTACAAATCAAGAGTACATTTTAGATTTGACTCTAGCCGTATTCCTGTATAAAGGTAAAGAAAACGATACCGCAATCATTGTTTGCACGATAATGTAGGGTGATTCAAGTTAATACTGCTTTCTTCTTTCAATTTCCTGTAACTTTGGTAATAATGCTACAAGTTGATCTGATAATTGTGATATAGCAACATCCTTTAGCTTGTCATGGGTTCTTAGTAAATGATTAATTTCTTCAAGTTCTTCTACCTTACTTTGAATAACTTCACCTTGGCTTTTTAACTGAGAAATATTTGGGAATTGATAGGCCAGTATCATAAAGGTATAGATTGAAAATGCCCCTTAATGGAAATCAAGACCTATTCGGCGGATAAGTTGGACATAAGCCGATTGAGAAGTATATTTCCGTTGCATTATGATAAAGATTCAGTAATTCGAGTTTTCTTGTTGCAATAGACAGACACTTATCAATCCAAATTTGTATTCATGTCTCTTTATTTCTTCTTTATCTGAAGCTAAGATATAAAGAATCAAAGCAGGATTTGAATTTTAGAGAATCAATACTCTGGTCAGTGCTTAGACAATTTCGAATTTGATTCCAGTCGAATACGATTTAGTTCAAAATGCTTGATTACTCATTTCAAGACGCTTCTTTAGATCTTTGACTCTAATTCTAACCGTCGCCTCTGCTGTCTGCGCTGCTCTGGCAAGGTCGATTTGACTCTTTTGTTCGCCAGTCTTTGTACATGATGTATAAAGGACAGCTGCTGCAAGTCCCATGGGATCTTTTCCAGCAGATATGCCGTGTTTAACAACGTCATTCATGAGGTTGATAGCCTGGTGCTTTGTTTTTTCAGTTATGTTAGCATTGTTTGCAACTCTTGAAATACATTTTGTACTATCGATCTCTGGAAGTTCAAGTTGAAATTCAAATACTAATTCCCTGTGATATTTAGCGATAGATTTTCGTTTGACGTTACTAATAGTGGCAATATCATCTAATGTTCGTGATGCTTCCATTTGTCTGCATGCGATATATATGGAAGCCGCCATGACTGCAGGTATGGATCTACCACGCAGTTTTCCTCTTTGATGGGCTTTCCTAAAGATATAAGCAGCTTTCTCAACGATTGCTTCCGGTAGCCCAAGTTTATCCTTTAGTCTATGCAGTTCGCTAAATGCAATTCTGAGAGATTTATCAGTGCCACTTTGAAATTGCGTTCTAAAGTCCCATGTTCTTAATCGTTGCATTGAAGAAAGGACAGAAGGCTCAATTCTTTTCCTGCTTGCATCTATGTTTTCTTTCCCGATAACAGTAGATAATCCCATATCATGACTAGCAAGGGACGATTGAGGTTCAGTTCTAGCTTTAACTTCAGGCCCATTTATGGCAACTGTATGCCATTCCGGTTTCATTTCTAGGAGATTGTCTGGAATCACCATACCGCATTTGCTGCATACAATATCTCCAGATTTAGGTTCAGTAATTATTGTGTTATTCAGATTACATTGAGGGCAGCATGTAGGACTATATGATGTAGAATCTGTAACGTCTAAATCAGCTTTTGATTTGTTTATCACTATCTCATTTGGAGGAATTATCATATTTGCTAATAGTTTGCACAACTTAGAATAAAAGGGTAGTAGCTCTCACGTTAAGGCTAAAGAATTTAGAGATGCCACTTTTATTCAAACTGAATAACCTGTCAACCACAAAGGAAGCACCCAGGGGGAAAAGTCAGAGTTAATGTGCTTACAACCATCTAAACTTGTTTCCTCCTTTTGCACCTGGGTAAGGAGGAGGAAATTTCATTTCCTGGAAATTATAATAATAAATATGTCCCTTTATAGATTCACCTCTATGAACTCTCCTTCCATTATCCTGTGCCACTTTTTCCAAAACTTCGAATCCTTCATCGAAATCGTTTAGATCTGTATTTGGAGAATCGGAAGAGTTATGTTGAGTTATTCCTAGATGCTCGGACCACAACTTTATCCTAAGTTGTACTGCAAGCTTTGAAGAGTCTATTCCCAAATCAAATTCGGTAGAAGCTTCAAATCCATCTCTGTCGGTATTTGCTGAACCAATTGTAATCCATTTATTGTCAACAATCATTATTTTTGAATGTACATAAATCTGTTTTCTTCTGTTATTTGATTTAGGGGCTTGTGATATTAAAGAATAATTCTTAACTTTCTCTCCATCTCCAGCTAATCGGAGGGCGGCCAAGTTACTGTTTATATCATTAATACTCTCATGAGAGATCTTACCCAAAATAAACCCAGGTAGATTTGGCTCCATTGGACCAATAGTTACGACTTTCAAGGCTGGTTCCTCACTTAGCCGCTTGTTTGTTGTTATCCTGAAATGGAAATTGATCTTCAAGGTAGATTGCATGTTTTGCATTTCTAAGCATAACATCATACCATTCTCTTACACCATTCATATGTTCAATACTGTAATCAGTGCTAGCAGATATACCAATACCTTTGCTATTGTAAGACTGTTTCCATGTCCGCAGAGCAACAATTTCGATCCTTTCTTCATCTTTATTATCAATATAGCAAGATGGCATAGAGGCATGAGAGTAGGGTGATAAATAAGCACCAATTAAATCCGGTCTTACTAGTTCATTAACCGACTTATCATCCTTTAAAATAGAATGAACCCATCGTTGGTTAAAATGAAAAATAAAATCTCGTACTATTGGACCTTTAACCATTACATTTACATCATGCCAAGGTTTTGAACTATCATCTCTTAAAATGTTATCGAAACTATGACTGATTGTATCCCATTTTCCATTGGATAAGTCTTGTCCCCCACAAAATGCTGCTTCATTATCTATAATGATAATTTTTTCATGAAAACCTGATGTTAACGTAGGTGCTTTGTTATCAAGTCGCACAGAGATATAATTGTCAAGCCCATGATCCTTGGCAAGTTGATTTAACAATTTAGCCTTACCCTCTCTACCTTCTATTCCTCTTCTTTTGGATACTGGCAGTGTGCGAACAATCAATCTAGGCTCCCACAATAGTATCTTGATATCCACTTTCTCTCTTGCCTTCCCGATCAGAAGTTTTTGCAGAGTGAAATCATTTTTACAGATGTTGTCCAGGTTATCGTTAGGACCACTAACGTTTCTAATCGTATTATCCTTAACATCTGATTCTGACTGGCAGGATGAAGTTACTAAATCGGATATATGAAATGAATTATTGCAATATTGCTGATTCGCACCCTCGCGTACAAGACAAATATCTGGATCTAGGTCGTAGTTTGTTATCCATATAGAAGATTTAGCTTCTTTCATCTTCTCATAGACTAGGCCCATGATCTGTTGGCCATCAATCGCAAACTTTATACAAGTTCCATAAGTCCTCCGGTTGTACATCTATTTTTCCTCGATTGTGTTGGAGGTAAAATTGTGTCCTATGCCCTATTAATATTGCAGCTAACACATTGTATTCTATGTCTGTACTTAGTCCCTGGTCAATTGAGTAGTTTGAAAAATATAAGTACCGAGAGTCATCATATTTACACAAAACAGATAGGCAGCCTTGAATGGAGACGGTAGACCATAGTCCAAATAGATGTGGGAAGTAGCTTCAAACGTGGTCTGGCCCTAAAAGACACCAAAGAGAAATCGCAATCTTGCCCAACCTGTCTACCTATTACACTGAATGAGTGCCAGATCTGTCTATTTCATAAATATTGTCTGAAAAAGACAACTTTTGCCTAGGTCCTAGCGAGAATCAGACCACAGGACTAAGTTCTAATATTAAAACCCAACTGCAGACTGACAATCTCAATAGCTAGTTGTAGTTCGCTATTAAACTATTATACTATGTTGTACATGTTATATCCAAAATACTAGGCAATAGCAAACAGACAGACTACAGCTACTCTTCTTTCGGACTTTATAGCTCGGCCAAGGATGAGTATCTTTTTCTATTATAAACCTGCTTGTTTGGAAAATTCTCGTCCTGTAAATTAGCTACAGTAGTTTATATATATTCGAGATCAAGAATTATGGTAAGATTGATTAAGAGAGTTAATATCGACGAGGCCAATCAAACTGTCACTCTAGAGATAAGCAAAAGTGATCTAAAAAAGATAATTGATTCGGTGACTGATATGGTGAGCAAACAGCAGCGAATGTTATTAGAAAATCTGCCATCAAGTGATTCAGATAGAAAAAACCTTGATGATTATAAGGCCTTGGCAGAAAATCTGAGAAAGAATTGGTAATTATGATGATCCCTCTTTCAGTGACATAATTTTATTTGGGCAGCTTCGTAATTTCAAAGAAGTTTTACATTGCCATAATCAATCGACATTTTCCAAATTGCAATTCCTTTTGTTTTAGGTATATCCAGTTCAAGAGAATGAATGACATCCCACAATAACGGTTTCAGCATTCTGGGGTTCAATTTTTGGCACAGTTTCGAAAGTCCAAGAACGCAAGCTTTTGTTTAGAAATCTTATCTCCAACTGGAACCCATTCTTAGGAAATATTGATGTTTGGGTGAATTGGGGTGTAAGCCACTATATTCTACTTTGTATGTTCTTTTGTTTTGAAACTGAGTTATCTAAAAAGCCTGTTTTGCTTCAGTTGCTATCAAATTCGTGTAATGGTGTTCAAATAGCTGCTCCCTTTGATTTTCTGATAATCTATCCAAATTTGCCTGATGGTAACAACAAAATCCTTTACATTTCATTGAATCAAACCTTGATGGCAGGGATCTTTCATACTCAAAGAGTTCCAATTCTTTCCCCAAAAAACTGAATGAACCCATATCTGAAATCACCGAGCAGCCGCCCATTCGCTGATTCTCTGCACGTTTGGCTAAGGTTTCAATAGTAGATAGAATATCAGAGTTTGATCCAAAATAGGTCATTACTGAATCCAGGATCACCAAGGAACCATCCTCCTCAAACTTACTTGCGTCAACATCAAAATCTGTAAGAGTATTTCTAACAGAATCAACTTTCTCATATGTAGGTAAAAGGACGATAATCTCCTTACCCTTTTGCAGCTGGCTTTTGCAATATCTAGAATAAAGATTCTTTAACACACTCAGGCTTGGATAGACAAGCATATTGTGCTCCCGATAATTAGATTGCAACATATATTGTAGGATGCCATCAGGACTAGCTTGTATCGCAGGTTTTGCCCTAAGATTCATTTTTATCCCTCCTACTGTAACTTTTGGTCAAAAAAGTTCTTAAATGTTACATATTAATTCAATTTTGCCTTATATTCTTGTCTGAGATCTTATGCATTGCTCTAACAATAAATAAACCACATACTAACTCATTAACTCAATATCTTACCATATCTTGAAGGAATGTATTTGCTGACAGTATCAGCTAGATTAGCCAATGAAATAGGTTTTTGGAGTATACCCTCTATTTCGACCTTTGGCAAGACACTCCTAAATTCTGAATCATTAATTTCAAAAGCTGTCATCAAGAATACCTTTATTTCTGGTTTGATTTCCTTGACTTTCTTGACGAGTTCATAGCCGTTTATTCCAGGCATTCTACAATCAGAAATTACAAGGCTATATTTTTCTTGATTTATTTGGAAGTGTTCTAATGCCAATGCTGGTTCAGTAAATCCGAATACGTGAAAGCCCTGACGCTCCAATCCTTGTTTAAAGATGCTGACAAGATCGAATTCATCATCGACAACCAAGATCCAGTGAGTCTTTTTAGAGGCTGATTTGTCGCTTCGAGACTTGTTATTGTTTGAACGCACTAGACTCATTAGTATATTGTAATACGAACTATTTATCAACCGGGAATATTATGCAAGCAAAGATTGCGCTCACATTTGTTCATTTAAATGTAATCTTGATACTTTGCATTTTCACTATCTGCGTGTAATGTAATAGTCTGCTTGCATTGCAAGCAAATAAATATAACTTGTGCTCTTAATGTAGCGGCTGTATGCTCACAACAAAATCTGAGAACGGAAGCGTCACTTTCAGATTTAATAATGAGATTCTTAGACGCTTGCGCGACGAATCTGATAAGAAAAGAGTAAGCCTCAATACATTAGCGAGCCAGATATTCCAATCCCATGTGGAATATCATATGTATGCTTCTAAAGCTGGTATGGTCTCATTTCCCAAATCGTTGCTAGTTAGGATTATGAATAGACTGAGCGAGCGTGAAGTAGATGCTTTATCAGAACACATAGCAAAGAATGAAATCAAGGATATGATTCGATTAGTGAGAAACGAATACAACACACATGCATTTCTTGACATGTTAGAATCATGGCTAAGAATATCAGGATTTGCGTACAGACGTGATACTATAGGTAGTAGTCATACATTCGTGATACAACATGATATGGGTAGAAGGTGGTCCACCTATTTTGAGAGATTAATTGAATATGTGTTTGAAGATCTAAATACGGAAAAACCTTCATTCGATGTAAGCGACAATGCGGTGTCGTTTACTATAAGATAATATAGATTCTAGATATTCCTCGCTAGTATCAGCATTATTAGGATAAGGATCACGATCAGGATCAGAGCTAGATAGTGATGAATACAAGAATGGAGATAATGAATTAAGACTCTCTATACGCTTATATGCTTATAAAACTCGGTACTATCTTTGAAAATCTTACTACATGATTGACATTGACACAAATTATCAATATGTGCATTGATTTCATGTTTCAAAAGCCTAGAATTTACAAATATCATACCACAATTCTTGAATTCATAAGACCTGAATTCACATACATCAGGATCATCATATTAATATATTTGATTTGGATGGTATTGTTTTCTTTCTCCCCTGTTGTTCCAGTTATCAAGTACATCGGATATTATTCTTCTGAACATAAAGGATTAGTTCTCTTTTCTTCTTCCTATAATATATCTCAGGATTTACTTTCAATGGTTCAGATTCTTGTCCCTTTTGTCGCATATCCCTTACTACTCCCTCTTGTGTCAGCTTATTATCTTTGCTTTTATCGTAACTACTAGTAACAACAAATTCATTTACTTTATTTCTCCTTTCTTCTCTTCCTTTTCTCTTTTCCTTCCAGTCTCCTTTTTTTATGTTTGTTGTATCTCCCATTTATCTTCTGATTGCAAGAAAGAGGGGGCAGAGAGGAAGAGAGAAGATAAAATAGATTTTCATAAATTTATTATAGAATATCTCGAATTGATCTTTCTACATCGGCCATATTATCATATTTTCTTTCGGGAAGTTGGTCCATTACATCAAGTATGTCTGTTGAAGGCTGTACTTGTGTTTTAGGTACATTCTTCTTTGCATATTGTATTAAACTACGTTTTGTCTTTGGAAAATCGATACCAGCTAATACCTTTGCTACAGCCGCGGCTGATACAGATTTAGTTACTGCCGCTTTACCTCCTTTTTTGCTCGGCTGTTCTGATTTTGCGACCATATTTGCAGTTCTAAATGCTTTTCCACTCTTTAGCTCACCTAATGCTATTGCAACCTCAGCAGAATCTCTATAAGTGCGACTAGGAAGAGATTCTATCAAGCTATATACGTCATCTCCCATTATTGCATGTTTTTGGGATACATATTCAACTAATCCTTCTTTCGTCTTTGGATATTCTATACCTGATAGTACTTTCTCGATATCTGCAGTAGAAGGAGCACTCGGCGGGTGAGATGTATCCATGTGTCGTTGCAGGCGTGACTTTTGTTCAAAGCCCTGACCGCATATAACACAAGTAAATTGATGAGAAATTGATGTTGGTGACAAAGACTAATGATCACCTTTTCCTTACTAACTCCGGTCAGAAAATAGTTATCGTCATCATCTTATCTTATCTCCCCTAGTGCTTTTTCTACTTCTACTATCGTATGATACGTTCTGTTTGGCAGCTCATTAATAGTTCCTATTATCTTTTCTTGTTGTGCTTTATCCAGTTTTCCCTTATTTGTTTTGGCATAGGCAATTACTTCATCCTTTTTCTTGGGAAAATTAATACCTGAAAGAAGCTATAGTAGCTGCCGAAGCTGCTTTGGTGGCAGCTGCTTTTCCTCCAGCCTTTCCGCCTCTTCCCCCTGGGTATTCACTATTGTCTAGTTCTTTCACTTCATTTGGAACAGAGATTTCTCGTTTTTTTGGGAATTTTCCCTCGAAAACAGGCTTTAATGGTACTTGCTCTCTTTTTATCTGTAATTCTTTAAAGAGATCTGCACTTTTTTGGGACTCTCTTTCCTCATCTATGCTGATTCCAAGCTCCTCTTCGACATCTTTCTTCCTAGCACCAATTAGTAATAGCTGTGTATTTTCAAAATCCATAAATCTGGCATCCTCTACATCTATCCATCTTCTATCACCGAACCTTTCTTTAAGATGATTTGGATAATGTGGTTTCCTATCTTGCGCAGAAAATGCTGCAAAGCCGGGAACCTGAATATCAGGATTCTTTACTGAAATTATATAACTAGCTTCCTTCTTTATTTCGAACTCTTTTTGAGTGGGGCCAGGAATTTCAGGTAGTTCTAATGTATATGCCAGTTCCGTATGACCATCATGTTTAACTATAGAATACTTTCCTTCACCTGCTGGTACAGCAGGTTCGATTCTGCGTTCTCCTCTTGTTTTGGTAGTATATTTGGCTGCCGATAAGAGTTGGTTATGTATGTCGCCTGGGTTCGATGTTGTGAGGATATTCAGAGCCCAGTTTCTTTCTTTTGAAGAAGATTTACCTTCTACAATTTCTGGTAAGTGCTTTTGTCCTAGCAAAAATAGTCTATAAATATCCTTTTGAGGAGTGTCTTTTGTTTCTCTTTATTCTGGGTATGTAACCATGTAAAACCTTTGTACATCTCCTAGTGCCTTTACTTCTGTAGAATCGACCTTCGGTCTATAAAAGAAAAATAAATCTCCATGTTCTATTATTTGAGAGTCATCTTCTCTTTTATCCATATTGTTATTGGCTGCATAAAATGCAAAATAAAGGTTATAGATTGGCTACTGGAAAATTAAGGTCCAATTGGGTCAAAATAGAGTACTCTTTAAGTTTTGATATCTAAATAAGGCATAATGACGTAAGCTACTGATATGTCGGTTGCAAAAATCGTGGAACTTGTTGGTTCTTCTAGCAATAGTTGGGAAGAAGCAGCTCAGAATGCTGTTGCTGAGGCCCTGAAGACAATTCGTGGAATACGTGGCGTTGAGATCAAGGATATGACTGCAACAATAGATCAGACTACTGGGAAAATTGCTCAATATCGCGAAATGTGATCTTTGTGGAATCTCTTTTAATATCGAAGAAGGATTAACTAGCCATGTCAAAGCTGAGCACTCGTAAACTAATCAACTAATGACTATCTCACATGGTTTCTGCATCAGGTTTGGGCGTTCTGTTTGCTGTTATCTCACAAACGATATCGAAGGGGACAAACAAAAGCATTTATTCAAAGATAATACAGTTCATCTTAAGAAAGCCAGCAAAGCAGAATAGTTAGATTAAACTCAATGGATAGATTGATTAAAAGGTAGGGGATACTTCTAATCCAGTTAGAGCCTGAGGTAATGTTGCAGAATCAGGTCAGCATATTAGAACAGGCTATTAGGATAAAAAAAATGTGGGTTGCTGTCTCATTCTATATTGATATTACTTGCCGGCACCCTTCAGGGAAGCATTTATTGGCCAATCAATCCGGGAATCGAATTCGGGTAGGAAGTTGATTCATTAATATAACAATTTTTCGAGGCATGATTTGAGCCAGATCGATTTTATATGTCTAATCTAACCTATACCCATCTGTGGTGACAACCGCACTCGCATTTTTCGTTGCTGCTGAAAGCCGCCATACCGTTCATGTCGACCTGCGATACAGGCCAGGGTTTTAAACTTAACTTCTGAATATTTCATTG
>AF_2010_repII_A100DRAFT_1000061_pt1 | contig 15913 bp, 15 predicted proteins | sample AmaForreplIIA100_FD_9198 | JGI IMG/M metagenome (IMG submission 9198) | reverse complement strand
TGTCAATGCAGATTTGTTCGGCTTGTAGCGGTAAGTAACCTGGCCTGTTCTAATAAATTTCCGGACTTGCGAGCCGACGATTATTATCCCCCTATTAAAAGAGCGTGGTCAGGTACCCTAGTACTTTCTTCATTCTTTGTTTCATTAAGAATCTTCATCATCCCAGCTTAAAATCAGAACTATTGCATTATGAATGCTTCGATATTAGGTCGAATTCAATTCACACATTATGTAGGTACGTGTTACGTCGGGCTTTAAATAAAAATTACCGAGCTGTTCTTCATGTTGGCAGAAGAGCAAATCATCCAGAAAATAAGTTCTGCTGGCCCTACGGGCTTACGAAAAACAGAATTAAAAAAGGTATTTCCACAGCCTGACACGGATATGCTCTTGGAGAAACTTTCGAAGGATGGTAAGGTAATGATAGAGAAAAAGGGTACGGCGCATTACTGTTGGCTAAAAGACACGTATATGCAGTATGTTCTAAATGTGGATCCCAAGTTCAGATTGACGTACGAGGCAATTTTCTCCTTAGAACAAACCATATTGAAAAACGGCGATCGACTCCTTTTGACTATTGATGAAATTAATTCAAGGTCCAGAGGATTAGCTAGCGAGAATGCAACTCAAGAGCATTGTACAGGCGCACCTAAAAGTACTACTGGGGATTCTGACTCGGCAATGATTAGCCTAGACTCATTCAAAATTGATTTCGACGCAGCCCTCTTGAAGTTTTCAAGCTCCATCGGATGGGTTGACTTTTCTAAGATCAGAAATGATATGTGCAAAATCTATGAGTTAGATAATGACAGCTTTTATTCTTTGACTGCACAGTTAATGACGAAGTATCCTGAAAAGTATGAGTTATCATCTGGGGGATATGAGGGACTAACGGTCAGGGGTTTGTTACATGGGTTCGTGAGGTGTATCTGATGTATCCTTACAAGCTTGGTCAAAATCCATACCCTAGTAGTGCTACACCTACGAGTGACGATACAAGGGTACTTGGAGGAAGCAAGCATAAAGATGGAAAGTTTGCTGTTGTTTCGTGTATAAATGAATTATCATTAAAGTTGTGTGATAATCCCTCAGAAAAGAATTTTCGACTAATCACTGTAATTCAGGATGTGGGGTCTGGTAAGACTCATCTTGCCTTCCACATTAGAGGCCTCCAACTATTATCAAAGGATACCGCTATCTCATATATTGATCTTGCACAGATTGCTCCACGCTCTATTGAATCAATATGCAGCTCAATATTACGAGGGTTTAGCGAAAGCCACTTACACGAGTTTAAAAAAGAAATAATTTTCCATTTGAAAAATAAGGCTAAGAGAGATTCTAAGGGTGTCAAAAAAATTTTTGGTTATGGATTGCTTGATTCAATCGCCGGCAAGAAACTCGATGAGAAGATAGAAAAATGCCTGACTGACCCCACTTTCCATCCAGAGCCAAATGCCCTAGAACGCGTTCTATCTGATGATTTTTCGCCGTCAGAATCCAGGATATTGAAGCTCATTGTCGAAGGCCGCCTCAAAGAAGGGATTGGCCAGAACAAAACCTTGGAGGAGACAATAGAATATCTCGCTGCAATTGCTAGGTTGAATCACCGATTCATGAAAAAATTAACCCTTTTAGAAATAGATGAACTTGACTCCGATCAAGAGGCCATGACCCTCGTTAAGGCCATAATCAACGCCCACTTACCTTCCACATTACTTATGCTAATATTGACCCCTAATTCCTATGAGAAAATTCGTAATACTAACAACTCAGTTTTCGATAGATTAGAAAAAGCAAACTATAAAATTGACCTCGCTGGTTCGAACTCCCCCGAAGAAATACTGGATATTGTGTCTGAATACATCAAGTATTACGATAACGGCAAAAATTTTAGCCCAAAGGAAGAAAATGAACTGGCTGCAAAGGTGAGGGTGATCTATGATGAATTTCCAGATTTCAGAAACGTTCGGTCAATGATTAACATTTTGTATCATGCTGCAGAAAATGCCGCAGCTCGGAATATCTTTACTATTGATGAACAAGCCTTTGAGGAAACTATCAAGGAGATTTATCCAGGTTTGAGAATCAAAGGCAGCATAATGTCAGTACCGGTTTCAGAGTTTATCAAGATTCAGAAGGACTGTAAGGATCTTCAGAGCCTAGAAGATAATATCAAAGCAGCTGTAAGGGCTCTGGTTGATCATGCCTCAATCACAGGGAGAGTTACTACGCTCGCAGGTGAACAGAAATATCCTGATATGGATATTGTTTACAATGACTCCTACGGAACGAGGACCGCTGTATCCGTGGTCCTAAATAGTAGCAAGGCAAAAAGCCCCACATTAATTTCAAAGCCTGTTAAATCGAGCATTGTGGATAAATTAATAATTTTGACTGATAGAGAAATCGTCCAGGAGAAGTCAAGTATAACGAGATCTGCTGTTGCTGGTTCAATTGGTGCACAAGAGACTGTCATTAATATCGACCGTTCGAGAATGGCTGATTTGATTTATTTTGGTGACAAGTACAAGAACAATCAGATCGACGGTGAAGATTTGGAACGCGCTTTGGCTCTCGCTAAATCCATAAGGATATGCTGATCATTAGTTTGAAGATTGAGCAAGCAAGAATCTTGTACAAACTCTTTTAAGAGGGTGTTGCGAACGTTGCGATGTGAATGGCGACAGAGAATTGGGTAAAGGGCTATCTGATCCTAACCATACTGCTTCATCTCAAACTCTTCGCTGCAATATTTGCGGAGGAGATGCCGACTTTATCGTCCAGCTTGAACTAATAAAGGAACAGAGCAATTATAACGTTATGGAGTCNGTAAAACAAATGCCCTTCTATCTTTGTCGGGCCCATGAATATTTGTATAAAAAAATGCAATATAATATAGAGCTTAAAGACTACTTTTCCGAGACAATTAGTGGCTACAAATAAATAAAATTTCGTGANGTTTCTTTTTGCATTTGACAAGCGAAAGAAGGAATTTCAAATCCATGGAGGATTTTTTATTAAATCTTCACAAAGGGGGAGTAGGATTGACAGAGCTAAATGGCAACAAAATACCCACCATATACATTGATCCATTGAAGTATCACGAGGTAATCAGGGATGTATNTGGCAGGAAAGTGGCAGTTGATACATTGCTGAACATTTTTCACGATCAGCGTGATGTATTCGTAGACGTCCAAATGACCTTCCTCGATATTAATACCAAAATGAGCTTTCTCCTATATGCAAATAGCCTCATGGAATTCTTCATGAGACTGTCTGAAGCAGGTATTATAGCTGTAGCTCCTGACCCCACTTCAGCAAGTAATTCGAGTGAGGTACTTATGATTCAGCTTCCTAAAAAGGAGCAAGCCGAGAAGGCTTTTCAAATTATTAAAAGTAATGCAAGAAACAAGGCGGGCTTGAATAATGACCCTCAAAAATCGTTCTGACGTATGTCAGGATCTATTACGTCAGTACTTGAAAACTTTTCGAATATCCATATTTGGTAGTATCGATAATTGTTGTGTATGGCAAGGTTCGGATTTTCCCTTGACTTGCTTGCTGGCGAATAAATTAAATGCAAGGGTCGTTAGAGCAAAATTAAGGTCTTAGCACAGTGAGGATAAAGGACTACGTTGAAGTTTCAAAGCCTCGCATAGTAGTAGTATTAGTAATTACCGCTGTTGCTTCCTTACTCGCTGGAAGTAGGATTGATAACACCTCCGGTTGGCATGTGACGGCTTGGCAATTAGGCTTTTTGACCATCGCAGGAGCTCTTTCATCTATGGGCTCTAGTGCCATCAACCACTATTATGACCGCGATATCGACAAAGTAATGGTCAGAACTGCTAAAAGGCCCATCCCACTGGGTAACTTGCCACCTAGACGAGTTTTGAGTTACGGTTTGGTGGCATGCATTATATCAGTCACATTGGCATGGTTTACTTTGAACCCCATTGCAACCCTTATGATTGCAGTGGGCATTTTTTTTTATGTTGTGATATATACAATTTGGCTTAAGCGCGACAATCCCGCCAATATCGTAATAGGGGGCTTTGCTGGAAGTGCAGCGGCCATGGCTGGATGGGCTGTTGCCACCGGCTCTATCAACTTGCTAGGTTTTCTTATAGGTCTGTTAGTCTTCGTATGGACTCCGTCGCATTTTTGGTGCCTAGCAATTAAGACTCGAGAAGAATATGCAAGTGCCCGAATACCTATGCTTCCGGTACTTATAGGGAATGAGAAAACTTCAACTTATATATTCGCAAATACCGCAATTCTTCTTCCGTACTCGTTATCACTGTACTTTTTCGGTTTGGGTGTTGTATACACAATAACAGCAGCTGTCGCTGGTTCATTTATCCTAGCTTATCATTACAGGCTAACAAAGCGACCTACACCGGAATTTGCCTGGAAGGCGTACAAGGTTACTGCTCCATACCTAGTGGTAGTTTTTATAGGCATTGCAATGGACGCATTGTTTTATTACAGATTTTGAAGGCATCCACCGTATCTACTTTAGGTGAATGAGAATCAATAGCACCCTAAGTAAGAATTGCGATGGCTTGATCTTTTGAAAATCAAACTTTTCATACGATCCCTGATCAATTTGGAACCTAATGGCGAAAGCAGGTTTCGCCTATTTCTGTTGGATAGATTACGCCAGAAGCTTTAAATGAATCTGACCTTCGAGCAAAATAACAACCTTTCTTCACTTCCACTCTATGGATGTCCTGTTATAGTATTAGACTACGTTGAACTTCATGGATTAGGTTCAGCCATAAAAGGTCTTGTCTACATGCTTTGGAGTTGAGCAGGAAATGCTCTTTCGTATATTTTCGTACCAGGTTTCGACATCCTTGGTTATGGATGGTCTCACGACTTTTAAGGCAAGATTAAAATGATGAGCTGTAATCAATTGTGATTTATTTTTCATTGTGTTCACTGCTGCTTCCCTGCAAAGAGCACCCAAATCTGCTCCGCTAAACCCTGTAGTTTGGCGAGCAATCTCTGGGATGCTCAGGTCATTAGCAAGTGGCATTTTGGTGGTCAAAATCTTCAAGATTTCGGTTCGCGCACTTTCATCCGGCGCTCCTATAAACAGTATCAAATCTAGCCTCCCAGGTCTAAGCAATGAAGTGTCTATGAGATCAGGTCTGTTTGTGATTCCTATAACTGTGACACCAGTACTGCCTGAATCATCCATCTCAGTAAGAAGCTGAGATAGGACTCTCTCGTTGCCTGAGAAATCATCTTGACCCCTGGGTCTAGCTAAGGAATCCAATTCATCAAATACCACAACGCATGGGGCAGAAGTTCTGGCCTTTCTAAAAATCTCACGAATCGCCTTTTCCGATTCTCCTACCCATTTGGACAAGACTTCGGGGCCCCTTACTGTTATTATATTAGCGCTGCTTTGTGATGCTAAGGCTTTAGCTATCAAGCTCTTACCGCAACCTGACGCACCAAATAGCAGCGCGCCGCGAGGAGGCTTGATGCCCATGGTTAGGAATTTTTCGGGCTCTTTTATCGCGGTAATTAGATTATAATGCAATGCATGTTTAGTTTCATGAAGGCCCCCAACATCATCCCATAAGACAGCAGCAGTTTCTACATAGAACTCTCGCATAGCTGTTGGAATGATTTCTTTCATTCCATCCCTAAAGTCACTATTCTTTATATCTATCACTTCTAATGTCCTAGGCGAGACTTTATGTTGCTCAAAGTCTATTTCAGGCAAATATCTCCTCAATGCTTTCATGGCTGCCTCCCTACAAAGTGCCTTTATATCTGCGCCTGTATAACCGTGGAGATCCTTGGCAAGAGCAGGTAAATCGATATCGGCGGCCAAAGGCATACCTCTAGTATGAATATGGAGAATCTCTAATCTTCCTCCCGCATTAGGAACTCCTACTTCAATCTCCCTGTCGAATCTTCCGGGTCGTCTGAGGGCGGGATCAATACTCTCAGGTCTATTCGTAGCACCTAGAACTATGACGTTACCCCGTTCTGACATTCCATCCATTAGTGCTAGAAGTTGTGCAACAACTCTCTTCTCCACATCTCCAAATGCTTCCTCCCTCTTTGGGGCAATGGCGTCAATTTCATCTATAAATATGATGCTTGGTGAGGCTTCTCTTGCTTCCTTGAAGATATCTCTTAGTCTAGCTTCTGTCTCGCCGTAGTATTTGTTAACAATTTCAGGACCATTAATTAGGAAAAATGTTGCCTCCGATTCAGATGCCAATGCTTTTGCTATTAAGGTTTTACCACATCCTGGGGAACCGTACATGAGGATTCCGTTGTGAGGTTCTATACAGAGTCGAGCAAATATTTCAGGCTGCCGTAATGGTAGTTCAACGATCTCCCTTAGACGTCTTATTTGCTCTGTTAAACCTCCTACTTCCTCGTAAGTTACTCTTGGTTTTTTATCAAGGGATCTATCAGCCAGTATAGTTATCTTTGTAGATTTTTCAATCTTGACGATCGTCTTAGGTGTTAGCCTTCCAACACGAAATTCCATAGGGTTACCCAGAATAACTACCGACACCTCATCCCCTTCAGTCACTGGGAACCCTTTTAGTCTATTTTTCACGAATTCGCAGAATTCCTTGTCAAATGAGATGGTAGTACTTCCCAGAGGCGTCAGACCGATACTCTTGGCTGGCTTCGATGCTGCCTTATGTACTGAGAGCAAATCATTCAAACTCACTCCAGCATTCTTCCTGGTCTGCCCGTCTATTCTAATCAATTCATTTTCCCCGTAATCGTCGCTAGGATCGTTAGGCCAAACTGTAACTGCGGTCTTGTGCTTCCCCACCAATTCTATCACTTCACCTGCCTCAACACCAGCCCTACGCATTGAGTCAGAATCTATCCGCGCTCGATGTTTTCCCAAATCGCGGTGTTTGGCTTCTGCAACGCGCAGTTGTAGCTTCGGAGAAGACTCATCACTGGCACCATTACTTTTACCCCTAGATTTCTTCAAATTTTTTTTTGAGCTCCTACTCACATGTTTGACTTCATCTTTACNGACTGCCTACTCATGCTCAAGACGTCAATTTCACCGACCCCGTTGACACTCCTTACAAATTCTTCAAGCCGATCCATCTGGCCTGCCTCGTCTTCCAGTGCTATATCTGCAACGATTGCATGCAAACCATACGCAATGGGTTCCTTTGCGTGAGCTAACATTTCAACTCCTCGAGGAGCTCCAGTCTTTAAAACGTGAACTATCGAGTCCAGATCAGATTCAGCCTCAGCTGGTAGGATCCTGATTCTTGCGACTAGACGTGTCAAATCTATGGCCCCTCGAACCCGCATCCTATACACTTGTAATTTCTAGAAAATTCACGACAACTTTGACATCTCCAAATCAACACATACCCACAATTAGGACAGTAAAACTTTACGCATTCATCGTTAGGCATTATAGGTCTACTACATGATGTGCAAACTGGAAGCTGTAACGGCTGAGACATGTAAAACCAAAGATCTAAAACGGAATTTATATCTTCCTTAGGTCTATAATCTTCTAATTTCATTCCCGAGGATTGCTTTCATTATCCTCAATCCGTGCTTAGAACCCAAGAGCCTTGACAACGAGGATGAATGAAAATCGAAACTGCCATCTAGAGANAATTCGTTGAGGCTAGAATTAGAGACACTTTCAAAAATCTGATCAAGGGCTTGATTGTCGATCCTTTCAAGTATCCTTCTGGCAAGTAACATCTTTTCGAACTCGACTTTAAATATATCCAACCAGTTCTTTTGATACTCGTACAACATATTCTCATCATCCCGTTTTATTGCCTTGGATATTGCCCTACCTGCTAGAATTCCGCCCATCCCACAACTATAGATACCCCCTGCAGTCGTAGGTTTCGCCTGACCAGCTGCATCACCCACAATTATCGTATTACCGACAATAAAATCCCCAATTGGTCCAGAAACCCAAATTGGAGCGTAGACCTTACGAACTATAGAGTAACCCCTGCCTTTTGAGTTTATGTACGAACTTATGGCAGTCGCAGGGTTAATCCCCCTACCTGCGACTCCCATCCTTCCAACGCCGTCAGTTACTGGTATGGTCCATGCGAAAAAGCCAGGATATTTGTCATTGTCGAACTCAATCTCAACTATTTCTGCCTTTATCCATGACGCATATACCTCATATTGAGCAGATTGAAGTATGCCTCCTCGGTTCCTCTGGATACCAGAAGTCACACCTCTGGCATCTATGATGTATTTGCACTGGAAATCGCCGTCGGTAGTTTGAACAGTTTTTATAGGTTCATAAGCATTTTTTGGCTCCTTAGATAGCTGTTTCTCTTCCATAGCCCAACGCACTGAACACCGAGTTCTTATTTCCGCTCCCATTTTCTGAGCTTGAAGAGCGACTTGTTTATCAAGCAATCGACGATCTGTCGAAATTACTTTCTGAGCTTCGCTATTTAGAATAAAGGAACATGAAGGAGAAGATATTCTAGCCTCTTTAATTCTTGCTTCGATCACGCCACGTCCCGGCACTATCCGTAGCCTTTTCAGGCCTTCAACGCTGACCAATCCTCCGCAATGCTGAGGTGTTCCGATTTCAGCATCTTCCTCAAAAACAGCGACAGAATTATTTGCAAAGGCTACTTCACGTGCAGCCAATAGTCCCGAGATGCTACCGCCCGCGACCACTACATCGTAATAATTTGACATGATACAGACAGGCAACTATTTCTCGATCTTCTAATTAAGGTACTCACCTGAGCTACAAACAGGTGATTGTGGTAAGAAGAGATCTCAAGATGGGGGTTGGAAAAACCGCAACCCAAGTTGCCCATGCCGCTGTTCTCGGTGCCGAAAAATCGAGACAAACCGATTTCGCAACATTTAGCAAGTGGCTAGATTCGGGCCAAGCAAAGGTCGTTTTGAAAGTTCGAAGTCTCGAAGAGCTAATTGGATTGCGACAAACTGCTGAAGAACTTTTACTACCGGTGGTTTTGATTGAAGAGCCTAGCCCAAAGCATTTCATGACTGGACTCTGTATTTGTATTGGTCCGGCACAATCTACCTCAATTGACAAGGTGACAAGGCATCTGAAATTGTTATAGATGTAAAGTAGGAAAACGAATGTTTTATAGGGTATGGGCCAATTCTAGTTATTGAAGGTGCTAACGTGGCTGCTTTGGGGTTCGATGAATAAATCCAAGTGGTCGGAATGTGATGGAATATGGTTCACGAGAATTGTGGGGTAGTCGGGGCATACTCGCTCACCGGTTCAAACGTCATACCGATGGTAATAGACTGTTTGAGAGCGCTTCAGCACCGAGGTCAAGAATCCTGGGGCGTCGCAGTTCCTAACAAACCACCTCTGAAGAAGCTAGGACTCGTATCCGCAGCTGCCCCCGAGTTTCAGTCCATCGTTAGGAGATTCAATTCGAATGTTGCAATTGGTCATGTCCGTTATTCAACCTTTGGAAGGAGCACATTACAAAATGCACAGCCGTTGAAGGTAAGGGATCTTTGTGTGGCGCACAATGGTACCATAGCAAACGTTGAAGAGCTCTCTACCATGATAGGGGGCTGCAGCTTCACCCCTCAGACGATGAGCGATACTCTTGTTGCGGCACAGCGTCTGGTTTCTCATTTGAACGAAAGGTCCGAAAATTTCACTGACGCCATAGCTGTTTTAAAGAACGAAATGGTAGGCTCGTTCTCGTTTGCAATTTTAACCGACTCGGGGTGTGTTTACGCCGCTAGAGACCCAAAAGGTTTCCGTCCGCTCGTTCTTGGGTTTCATAAAGGAACTGAAACCTACGTGATCGCATCAGAGTCTTGTGCGTTCTCAGCAATTGGCGCATATCTCAAACGGGACGTAGAACCTGGGGAAATTATAAAGCTGAGTGAAAGAGGGGCTCAATCAGAACAATTCGCAGTAGACAAACCACATGCTCATTGCGCCTTCGAATACACATATTTTGCTCACCCTAGTAGTATTATGGAATGTATCAGCGTGTACTCTGCAAGGAGAAGGATTGGGAAGCATCTAGCTAAGCAGTTTCCGGTACCTGGTGCCGATGTAGTTATCCCAGTACCAGATTCTGCTAGGCCTGCAGCATTGGGATACGCTCTTGAGTTGGGGATACCTTTTGAAGAGGCATTGCTTAAAGATAGATATCGCCGGCAAGGTTCTATGCGTAGCTTCATAGAGCCTTTTCAAGAGAGCAGGAATGAAATCAATAAGGGCATTCTTCCAATTCGCGAGGTCATTGATGGAAAGAATGTAGTAGTCGTCGACGACAGCATCGTAAGGGGCAACAGCTCCAAGTCAATCGTGAGGATCCTGCGATCTGCTGGTGCCAGGAAAATTAACATGATCGTTACATATCCTCCTATTCGTTTTCCTTGTTATGCAGGCATTGACTTTCCATCCCAAGAAGAATTATTAGCCTTTAAATACTCAAGGAACGAATCAGCTGTTGAAGCTGCCGCTTCAATATCAAAAGTGGTAGGCGCGGACTACGTCGCTTACAACACGACCACGAACCTCGCTAGGGCAATCGGTATTTCTAAAAGAGAGCTATGTTTTACGTGTTCCAGCGGAGATTATTCGAGCCTTGGAATAACACCAATCTTCAAATCAAGGCAAGAAGTAAAAGGTGAAGACTAGTCAGACGCGAATTCACGCGATCAGTCAGAGCTATATCAATACTTAAAAATAGGGCATTGAAATTAAAATCTTAATGCCTGCCAGAAAGAAGACGGCCGTGAAACTGAGGTTGATAAAGCGTACAATGCAGAATAAGGCTGTCCCGGCGTGGGTTATCATTCGAACCCATAGGCACGTAAGAACCAATCCAAAAAAGCGCTTGTGGCGCAGGACGGACGTTAACGTGGGGTAATGTTAGAGGAGCCAGATGATAAAATTGTCGTCAGAAGGAGTAACACGAATTGAAACAGTTAACCTAGGAAAAGCTTGGATAACTCCTCGCTATAGGAGGACAGATCGAGTTATAAGTATGATCAGAGAGTTCGCTGAAAAGAACATGAAGAGTGATGATGTCAAACTCGATCAGGACTTGAACCGTCAGATCTGGAAGAGGGGCAAAACTAATCCTCCTAGGAAGGCTAGGTTGAGGATGGTCAAAGATGAGGATGGCACGGTAATAGTATCTCTTTATGAAGAAGTAACTAAGTATGATGTAAAAAAAGTGGAGAAGGATAATGAGTTGGTCGATTCGACAGATAACACCGAACCTTCTAAATGACTTCTAATAATCTTTAGCGGATTTTAAATCATCAAATAAATGATGTTCAGTTATTACAGTGATTGATCCAAGACCGTGATTCTCGACGATTATAACCATTACTCGATATTGGGAATTGACATCTCTATATCTGGAGAGCTATCCATATCGTCCCAGTCGAGGATATTTTTTTGAGGTATTATCTGGGCAAGTGGATCATAATCATCGAATCTGGTAGTTTCTTCTATTGAGGCTAGCAGGTTAACGTTCAACTTGGGTCCTTCTGCTGCTACTATTGAAACTCCCGGGATATTTTTATCCTTAAAGATTTCTCTTAAATTATTAGCAATTGAATTCATGAGACCCACGGCTATTTTCTTGCCTCCCATGACGTACAGCAAAGCGCTCTTAACTGAACCTGGATTGGAATTATGATACATCATTGCAACTGATTCAGCAGCTGCCAATTCTGCTCCAAATTTGCCATCACCACTGCACAGTAAACTTGTGCCGCGTTGAGAGTAATTCCCTCCACATATTAAATCAATTGTGTCAGTTAACGCCCTATTTGTCACTTGGTAGCACTGCTCTAATGGCAGGTCTGGATCGCCGTCTATAAATGCATCATTGTCGAGCACAATGGTGGCGTCAGAAAAGTCTCTTATTCTTTTGAGAGAAATAGCCGCTTGAAAGATTCGATCCTTTTCGAATCGAAATGGCATAATGACGATGGAGACAACAGTCTTGGAAGCGTCATGCCCAGCAAGCTTAGACACAACTGGTGCGATTGCACTTCCGCCTCTTCCTGCCAAATTTGCGACCATGACTAAAGTGCTAACTCCGTCTAAAGCATCAATTATTTGCCTGGCTGACTCCTGGGCGTACGATCTTAGTTTATAGCTAGAAGGGTTAGCCCAAGTTTTTGGGTCAATTAAAATAAACTCATGTCTATCGACCTTGTCATTTATATCATTGCTAATCACCATATATTTCGAATCAGTTGTTTTTNGAATCAGTTNTTTGGCATGAACTCCTTAATATCCTACTGCCAGCGCCTCCGACACCCATCAGAAGAACCGGCTGCACTATGGCCAGGTTCTCTCCCATCACCACATCATCCATATCAAAGGGACACGAATATTAGTTAAGAGTTTTGGTGCTCTTCATGAGGTCGAAACAATGCTTCCCGTTAAGATGTGACTGGTAACTCCCTCGATGCGCACATTTATTTTGTCGCCTAGTGTAACAGTCTTATTTTCGTATCTTCCAATGTGAACTGGCTTATAGGCATAATTCCTTCCTTGAAGCCCTTGGGTGTCGTGGGAATCAACAATAATTGCCCCCTCCCACTTTAGCCAATTTGTATTACGTTTTAATCCGATTTCATTGGCTAAGTTATGCATTTTTTTTGTTCTTTGTTTGATTATTTCAGAGCCTATTTTTTTTGATTTTGCGGCTGTGGTCCCAGGCCTTGCGCTATACTTGGAAATATTTATGATATCCGGCTCAGTTTCCTTAACTACTCTGATCGTTTCAAGAAAATCCTCATCAGTTTCCGTTGGAAAACCAACGATCACATCGGTTGCTATGGTGATTTCAGGAATTTTAGACCTTAGTTCTTTCACCGCATCAACGAATACCTTGGAAGTATGTCCCCTCTTCATCTTACGAAGTATTGAATCACTTCCGCTTTGTGCTGGTATATGCAAAAACTTGAATAGATTATTATCAGATGATAGAGTCTTCATCAGTTTCTTGCTCAAAGCCGGTAGAAACATCGGATTCATCATACCTATTCTGATCTTAAAATCTCCGTGGATTGTAATACAAGATTCGAGGAGATCGACAAGGTCTGATCCTATGTCTCTACCATAGCAGCCGTTATCGGTCGATGTCAGCCATATTTCCTTGCATCCATCTTCAACATCGCTCTTGAGGCGCCTGGTAATATCTCCTATTCGATGGCTTTGAAGCTGTCCTTTGGCGAGTTTTGTTTGACAAAAAGTGCATAGACTGACGCATCCGCTCGCTATCTCAATAATGCCTATTATAGGATTGAGTCGTACCCTGGGAAGTTGAATCTTATTTGTGTTTGAATCTTCTAGTGTAATTATTTTTTGCCCTACAGCGGTCTTTCTGACCACGTCTATCGTCCTATTCAATGATTGAGGCCCTAACAATGAAGCGAGGGGAAATTTGGTCTCGACCAAGTCTCTATTCGCCTTAGGTAAGCAACCGGCCACAATTAGCGGCTTTCCAGTTTTCATAAGCTCTCCTATCCTGTGAAGCATTTTGTGCTCCGTTGTGTCCTTGACAGAGCATGTCACGATAATGTTGAGTGCCCCTTCAGCTTCGTTCTTCCCCAATCGATATCCACCTCCCTTTAAGAGTCCACGAATGGTTTCTGAATCTCCTATGCTAGAGGAGCAGCCGTATTCTTCCACCCATACTTTCAAATTTTTGGAATGTATGTCTCTGTCACTAAAGGTGAAAGTCTGAGGGTTGTTTGTTCTCTCAAAACCGAACTTATGGTCGGAGAAGACTAAATTTTCTTTATCTTCCGTATTTCGTTGATATTTATCTAACATTAATGCTTGTGCCACCATTTATTAAAGTATGAAATAAAATAGTGCCCCTGCGGGAACCTTGAAATCATTTCGATAAAACCCATGTACTAATTAGAGATTATGCCCGATTGCGCTATGGCTTGAGTTGCCGCCAAGAGCCTATTAATATCACCCTCAGTATGCACATAAGATATCGCACCCATTTTTGACGGAAGGAAAAATATTTTATGAAATGCCATTAATGCAAGATGGTACCTGTAGAGTAATTTCTGATTCGCTTCAGCCGCGTCGGTTGAATTCTTAATTGCTCTGACCTTGTCGTTTAGGAAATGAGTGAGAAAAAGTGAACCCTCCCCTGTTACGAGAGCGTCAATTTTGGCTTCTAGAAATACTTTTGTCAGTCCCGATCTAGCCTTAGTGCCGAGTCGATCAATCTTAGAATATATTTTTTGTTTATTTTCATCGAGGAACTTTAAAGTAGCTAATCCTGCTATCATGGTCATAGGATTGCAAGAGTATGTTCCACCACCTATATTACATCGGATTTGATTCTCAATCTGTGAGGTTGGATCTGCAAGTGTCAGTATATCCTTCTTGCCACAAACAACTCCTATAGGCATCCCTCCGCCTACAATTTTGCCAAGTGTGAAGATGTCTGGCTGGAGGCCATACTTCTGAATCGCTCCTCCAATCGATAATCTGAACCCTGTCACAATCTCATCAAATATGAGGAGAATATTATTTTTATGTGCGAATTCATACAAACCACGTAAAAAGCCAAGGTCAGGAGTAATGCAACCTGCTCCTCCAAGAATTGGTTCCAATAGGATGCAAGCTATGTCATCAATAACTGATTGGAGAATTTTCAGAGATGAATCTAAATCATTAAATGGTAAACTCTCAACAAATTGCTCTTCTTCTGCAATTAGACCCGTCCCCTCCACCGAGTGAAATGGATAATTTACACTATGCATAAGTGTGGTATTGAATCCGTGCCATCCACCAGAGATCTTAGCAATAACACGCTTGCGGCTTCTTGCTCTGGCGAGCCTGACCGCATACATGGTTGCTTCAGAGCCAGTACTACAAAAGCGCATAAGTTCTGCACATGGCATTAGCTTTTGTATCCTTTCTGCAAGTTCGAGTGACAAGCTATTTGCGGTTCCGTGTAATGTTCCTTTTCTAAGCTGCCGCGAAAGTGCATCGACAACCGGTCTAGGCGAATGACCAAGTACGAGTGACCAATGTCCCATCCAATAATCTGTGTACCTGTTGGAATCTACGTCATAGATATACTTGCCATTTGCTTTTTCGGAAAAAAATGGGTATGGTCTAAAGAATCTGACATTATGGTTGATTCCTCCGGGGAATAGCTTGATACCTCTGGTGTAAAGTTCTTTAGAAGTGGGGTGCTTGTTCTCGTATTCAGTTTCTATTTCATAATGCCGCATTGGTCAAATATCAATTTCTAAATTTATTATATATTTCTCACGGGGGTGATTTGTGAGAACATGAAAATAAAAATATACCACATGGGAATTTAAAATTACCGATTTCCCATATTCATTCTCATTTTTGGATTTTAAGGCTTAGGGTCTAGATGACAATGGATCAAATTGAATACAAATTTTATTACCATGTATACACGCTCTTCCTCAATTTCAAAAAAAATATCACTTTTTTTGATTTTGTAAACAAGATACCGGTTTTCAGATCTCTTCCATCTTTTCAAAGGAGGGAATGGGAATGCACACTTTAAATATAGAACATTCTCACAATGTGTCAGTATTTGTTACTTTTCGCCTTTCTCCAAAGGAATACACAGAAGCAAAACGAATTTGCTGAAATGGCCTCTAGGGCTGGAATGTTGAAGAATGATTCCGTCAACACTCTTTGCCAAGGCTTGTCTGTTTGTTAGAATTAATGAAGGGAAACAGATTGAATTTCAGCAGAAAGCCGAGATTGAGAGAAGAAGCATTGAAGGCGCGTGATTTACCTTCAGCACGGAATAAAAAAGTTTGTGGATAATGACAAAAAATTACAATGGCTTAGAAGCAGGCTTGAGCATCTGTAGACGCGTGGTACTCGGACTGAACGACTTCTCAT
>AF_2010_repII_A100DRAFT_1000060_pt1 | contig 15934 bp, 11 predicted proteins | sample AmaForreplIIA100_FD_9198 | JGI IMG/M metagenome (IMG submission 9198) | reverse complement strand
TATTAATAAAAGATTATTTTCAGAGGGCGTGTTAACTAATGTGTGACACAGGGGAGAATCCAGGACCCAGAAATGCAGCTATGTGCTCCTACTCTGGCTTAGTAGAAATCGACATCATACTCTTCATCGGAATAATTTCAAAAAAAGTTATTACAAGAGCTATTGTTATTGCTGGTACAAGTAGAGTTAGCATTATGCTATTTCTCAATGAACCCCTCTCCACTTGTGGTCGATTTATTTAAAAAATTTGCCCTTTATAAGTAATTTTATCTATAATACACTATTTAAGGGAAACAATTGTAGAAGACTTGTCCTGTCGTATTGAGTTCGTCAGAGGGACCGCCCGACGTTTGCTTTGGTCTGACCTTAAGCTTGTCTTTATAATAATCTTGCATCCGCAATGCTGACATATGGCCAGTCATACGAGAGGGTATATTTTGCATGCCTGTGTCCATCTATGACTTCACTCTGACGGTCACGGTATCAGGCTGTGACACTTGTCCCAACGAGTCTGTCACAGTTAGTGAGAATGTCAAGTCCATTGTTGTTACTGTGGTCGAATTTACTGGAGCTATGAATGTTGGAGTTGCAGTGTTAAGCCCATTTAGAACTACAGAAGGACCAGAAGTTTGAGTCCATGCGTATGAGGAGATGGTAGCACCCGTGGATGTTGCATAGCTTCCAGTACCATCTAATACTACCAGAGTACCTGCTGTTACTGTTTGATCTGGTCCTGCGTTAGCTATTGGTGCTGACTGTGTAGGATTAGTGAATGGCGCACAAACTCCATTTTGTAATATGGAGCCAATAGGACATGTTATAGGAGTCGTGCTGGTAGTAGTTGGTACACAAAAACCATTTTGAAACACTGATCCTGTGGGACAAACACTTGACCCGGAACTAGGAGAACACAAGCCTGACAACTGGAGTTGGGGTGAGCACACCGAGTTACCACCATTGTTTGTAGTCGATTGTTGAGGCTGTTGTAATGGTGATGATTGAAATGAACAGAAACCGCTTTGTGGTCCTTGAGCAACTCCCATTCTTACCGCATTGCAAAAAGATGATATCATTGGGGCCATTTGTGCCCGGGTCTGGGCTTGGACCGGATCCTGAACCTGCGGAATAGTAACGATTAAGGACGCTGCAAATGTTGCAATTGTGACTATGGCTAGGGCCTTCCTAGGTCCCATAGTTAGTTATGTCCCTCTTGCTAGTTAAAGGGTATCACTAAGCAATCTCTATTTATACCAGTGCTACTAATCACGGTGCTAAATCAGTACAATGCTAATTTTAGGTATGAAACTTGACGAAATGAATAAATGAATGAATTAGTGACTTGGTAGTCTACACGGTGGCTGGCTAGATTAAGGTAATATCAACAGTCCTGCAATCCTCTCTACACATTGTGCTCCTTGTAGCAATTGAGAAGCCTGAGTTTGAGTCTGTTCCCAGTGAGTACGTCTAAATATGGGACAAATTTATTATTAAATTTAATTTTATAGTTTGCATGCTAGCAAGTATCAAAATTCATGTATCAAATAGAAATGGAGTTATTATGTACTGAATTATGAATTCTGGACTGTGAATAGTGTCGAAATTTGTGCCCTATTAGCACAAGAAATTCTGTCCCTAAACTTATTTTTGAACTTCATGTTTCGGGGTCTTGACATTAGTTTTGATCTACAGTAAGGACAAAGGTTTGTAGTTCCGAGAACAGCAGAAAAAAAATTTCACATATACTACAACGCATCTGCCCTTGATCGTAACGACCTTGATCGTAACGTGTGGTTATCCCCCCTATTCTAGTAAATTTTTTGAAGACTAGGATTGTATTTACTCTACATACTATTGGCATTTATTTTTGTACTTATTTAGTCAAGCTGATAACAAACACTTATACGCATTATTAATACATGAATCCTCAAATGAAGATCAAATAAAGATAAAATAATAGCCAAGTATGTAAAGTTTTTATCACATAGCATTGTGGGTTAAAGAACGTTGAACTCCTATAACACAACCTTTAAGGATAATTTCTCTGAGGAAGAAAAGCTTATTTTAGGTTCACATTTTTCTAATTCTGACAAACCTGTTTTTGCAATCATTACCCCTACTCAGGTGGACAGAGGAGCATTGATGTCCAGATATTCTAGAACAGATAAAACTATGCGTCGTATTTTCTTGGATGAATTCGCTAGAAATCCAAGCAGAGGAGAGGAATTCTATAGAAGAGTATTATCAGAATATGGAGATGATTCCGTCGCGGAATTAGGAGAAGCACAAGTAGCAATAGAATGGATTTCTAACATAGCTGCCAAGAAAATCGAGGATCATAGAATTGGACTTTCCTATCTTGAAAAATCTTCGCGCTACGTAACATTCGATCGAAAAGTAAGAGGTCAATACAAGTACTTTAGGGATGAGTGCATTATGTCCTCGTCATATGCTGAATTATATACTCAGGCTTGTGATCATGCTTTCGATCTTTACTGCAAGAATTTGCAGCCCATGCAAAATTTTATAACAGAAATTGAGCCGATCGAACGCTTCCTTTTTTTTGACTCAGCATCAAAAACAGAAGTACCTTATACCAAACTAAAATTCGAGAAAGATGTTGAATCTGCAAGGAAAATATACAAGGCAACTATTAAAGCCAAAACACTAGATATCCTACGTGGGCTTTTACCGGCGTCCACACTTACGAATTTGGGCATCACGGGAAATGGTCGAGCATTTGAATACTTACTATCAAAAATGTTCTCATCAGACCTAAATGAAATAAAATCGCTTGCATCGCAGTTGCAATCAGAGCTTAATTTTGTTATTTTTGCCTTTATAAAAAGAGCTAATAATGAATATGGTCGTACATTGCAGAAGTACTTTGTAAATACAAGGGATGCAATTTTAGAACTTTCCAAGCATCACATTAGAAATATAAAGATAGAAAAAGAACCACAATTTGTAAAACTTCTGAACTTTGAAGATAATGCTGAAGCTGAGATAAGAGTGAGTTCAGCAATTTTATATGAGCATGCTCAAGGTCAGTCTCTCGAGAATCTTTCAGCATATATTCGATCTCTACCATCAATAGAAAGACATAAAATAATTCACACATATACGAAATATCGGACGAATAGAAGGCATCGTCCTGGTAGAGCTTTCGAAATGGTAGATCTTACATTTGAAATGTTTACAAATTTTGGAATTTTTCGTGACCTGCATCGACACAGAGTTCTTACTTTAGAAAGGCAGCTGCTTTCTACTAAACACGGATATGACATTCCCCAAGAGGTTGTCGATATGGGAATTGANAAGAATTTCAAAGATTGTATGTATAAATGTGATGAAGCTTATAAAATAATTTCAATGAAAATGCCTGAAGAATCACAATATGTAGTTAACTTCGCATATAGATACCCATATTTTATGAAACTTAACTTGCGTGAGGCGTGTCATATGATTGAACTGAGAACTATTCCGCAAGGGCATCCAGATTATCGTAAGGTGTGCCAGAAAATCTTTACGGAAATAAGGCGTGTCCATCCTGTACTTGCTGATGGTATTAAGTTTGTGGATATGAATAAGTATGAATTGGAGAGATTTGATTCTGAGAAACAGACTGAGAATAAGAGACGAGAGCTAAATTAGAAAGACCTGAGTAGATTTTGAGTTGACAATGAATTATAGAAACGTTTGACAAGGCTATCAGTTGTCACTAATCCTTCCACCATCATTCCCCATGTTGTACTGCTATTATTGTCTAGGTATGACAAATCATCATCTATTAATGATATAAACTCCAAAGATTGTCTTTATTAAGTCCTAGCGTGCATATCTTTTGATTCATTGGTATGTCAAACAATAGCAAAATACAAACAATTAATCCTGCCAGCGGCAAGACAATTTCATCATATAATATCACTCCTATAGATCAGATTGGGAATATCGCAAAAAATGCTCGAAACGCATTTGAGAGATGGAGAGGATTAGAAATTTTAGAACGCTGTGATTATATTCGAAACCTAGCCAAAATACTCAATAAGAATAGAGAAAGATATGCCAAAATAGTCACAGAAGAGATGGGAAAACCCATAACACAGTCAATCGCAGAAATAGAAAAATGTTCTCTGGTATGTGAATATTATTCCGAAAACGCAGAATCATTTTTACGTGATGAAATAGTTCCAACTGAATTTAGAAAGAGCTTCATTTCATTTGAACCTCTAGGAGTCATTGCAGGCATCATGCCTTGGAATTTCCCATTCTGGCAAGTTATGCGCTATGCAGTCCCAACATTAGTTGCAGGCAACACAGCTGTTCTCAAACACTCAAGTGTATGTATAGGATCCGCATTAGAAATTCAAGAAGCTTTTAAAGAAAGCAGATTTCCTGAGAACATTTTTCAGTGTATAATAGGTGACTACAAGGCTGGAGAAGCATTAGTTCAATCAGATAAGATAGATGCGATTTCAGTTACCGGCAGTGTCAGCACTGGCAGAAGAATTGCAGAGCTTGCTGGAAGAGGATTGAAAAAATGCGTTTTAGAACTTGGAGGGAGCGACCCCTTCATCGTACTAGAAGACGCCGACTTGAATCAAACAGCTCACCTGGCTGCGCAATCTAGATTACTTAACACTGGGCAGAGTTGTATTGCGGCAAAGAGATTTATTGTTTTAAAAGAAGTGGTTGAAAAATTTTCAAAATTATTCATGCAAAATGTAGAGGCAGAAGTAGTTGGGGATCCTATGAACCCCAAGACTACAATTGGACCGCTAGTAAGAGAAAGTCAACGACAAACTCTAGTAAATCAGGTAGAAAATGCTAAATCGAAGGGGGGCAAAGTATTGACAGGAGGCAAGATAATCGCAGGCGAAGGATACTTTTATGAGCCTACTATAATATCTAATGTGAATTATGAAATGACAGTTTTAAATGAGGAGGTATTTGGACCGGTAGCTCCCATTGTTGTAGTTGAAGGTGAGAAGGATGCTATTTTGGAAGCAAACAATTCAGAGTTTGGATTAGGCGCTAGCATATGGACAGGTAACTTCGATAGAGGCCTAAGACTTGCACGAGCAATTCGAAGTGGAGTGGTCAGAGTAAATGAAATGGTAAGATCTGATCCGAGACTGCCATTTGGGGGTATAAAATCCTCAGGAATAGGTAGGGAATTATCACAGTTTGGTACGAGAGAATTTACAAACGTGAAATCAATAGTAATAAAGGACATATCACATAAACTACTAGTAGAATGAGAGTTGTATTACAATAATGCTTTTGAAAAAAGACCCGAGTAAAGAAGCTAGTATCAACAAGAGGAATTTCAAAACTATCCTCATTAACATAGAGTTTCAACGAATCCAATGATCAAGATAATGTTGAGGTAGTTCTGAATACTATGGATATCATATTCTCATATTTTCAGAAGTATTCAGAAGTTCAAGACAACTAACTACGCCAATATTGTAGGAGACAAGTGATGTTGGAAAAAAGTAGTGTAGCAATAAATAACTATTGAAGTTAATCTATATAGACCGGTGTACACAACTGACAGTGGAGATGGCAATTCTCAAGATCATATACTAACTGAATGGCAAAATGCCAAAGATATACTCCAAAGATATACTCCAATTTGATGCATCAAGAATACTTTCTATGCTTATTCTCACGCGAATAACTAATAAGCTATAAATTGCTACTACCTTCACATTATTCCCAACCCGGTAGCAACATGAAATAGCTTGATCTATGCTGGGGACAGCTTAGGCATTGGACAGATATCAAATTTAAGACCTGATTTAATTGCAGGATCATTAGTGCCGAGACCACGGGCATCTGATTCATCTTCTACCTAGACAATAGCAACTCCCCAAGGGCCATTAGGACCGAGAACTAGCCCAAAGACAATTGCAATACCTTTATCTGTCAAACCTTTCCAGTAATATGCATGCTTCCATAGTCTTTCTTTCAGCTTCTGTCATGTCTTGTACAAATGTCTGTCGGGGCGGAATAAGCTTGTACAACAATCGCTTCTTGTCTGTGATCACCACACTAATCTAGCTTAAACCATCGAAATGTGATAAATATCCTAGTATTCATCCAATTCGCTTAAATCTATGGATGATGTCTTTGGCAGCATTCTAAACTACCCCTTGGGCATTTTCCTATATTGGATTATCCTGATATCCTACAAGCGATTTATCAAAACCTATTTGGGAAAACACTAGTTACAGAAACGAATGTCTAATTCTTTATATGTAATTTACATTAGACAAAGCTGCTTGATTCTTAAGAGTTGTTGACTATTAAGTGTTGAACCACAAACAAACAGCAAGGCAGTAAGAGCCTATCACCAGAATCTTTCATCAGATTTTCAAAGGATAAAACTTTGTCTTTTTAGGTACTCTAAACAAAGATGGTTCGCTACAAGTTACACCTACATAGATAGTTATAACAGAAAAAGAGGACGGCAATGAGCAAATAATTCTAATAAATACTGCTGAGGATCGTCTAAAACAAAAGAATATATCAAGAGATCCTCGAATATCAATTTCAATAGCTGATGAAGATGATCCCTGCAACATGGTAATTGTCAAAGGAAGAGTAGTTGAACAGACAACTAAAGGGGCTTGATCACATAGACAAGCTGGCAAAGAGATATCTCAACGCAGAAAGGTATCATGCCCATTCGCCTAAAGTGAAGAGGATAATTCATAAAATAAAGACAGAAAAGATATTTTGTCTACCGCCAAGATATTCGGAGTATTTGCAAAAAATTAAAAAAATTAGATGTTCAGATGTTAGTTTGACCTTCATTTATTATCGCATTACAACTAGATATCGCATTACGACTAGAAACACATGATAGTGTAAGTCTGAAAATTTCTCTTATCTTATCTTATCTTATCTTTTTGGTAAAGATGTAGAACGTATTATTCTTCCAGATCTCTGGTCATATTTGAATTCAAGCCAATTCTTTACCTCACCTTAAATTTCGCTCGTATCTAATAGCTTTTTCCCTGATTACCGTCTGCTACCAATTTGTGTCCATTTGTTACCAAACTGTTACCTTCTGTTTTCAGCTGCTACCTGTTACCATTAAAATTGGGTTGTGCGAGAACTAACCTTTACATATGTACTTAAAAGCAGAATAGACTTGAATAAATAGTAATTGTTAGTTGATTATTTCCTGAATGTATCTTACTAGTCTACCATAATTGTGGGACATTATGACAAGGCTGTATGCCTTAATCTATTTTCTATAGTAAAAAGAAAAGATACGTTGCATGAAAATGTGATGAAGACAAACACATAATAAAACGTACTGATCGTTTAAATAATTCTAATCAACTATTTGTCAACTATTTGTCAGAAACGTATCGAACGGATTAAAATGGTGGTAATTATTTAAAGATGCTTCAATTAACGAATATTCGAAGGTAGGCCATTAAGGACTTAAGTCTTCATCTTGTTCTCTACCACCACCACAGGTATGGTTCTCGTGAGTTGCAATCTCCATTGGGATCATTTTGCCAGAGGGAGATCTGTTGTCAGGATCAAAGTAAATTTGGGTCCCACAGCCCTTGTTGCATGTTAGTATTGTAGTGCATTTATGTCTCCATTGAAGCACTTCTTCCATGTTCACTTCTTCTGGACTCTCGTATTCAAGATTGCACTCCGCTTCTAAAGGGATCCATTTCCCGTTGACTGGATCTTTAAACCATCTAAGTGGTTTACCGCAGTTCTTGCATATGGTCATAGATATACAATTTTATTTATCATTATGAATTAAAATAGTTTCTGCGAAAAAATCGGGATCAAGGTCGCCTGAAGTGCAGGAAAGAAACAATAAGAACCGAATGTATATTATTGTGGCGTAAGATGTTGATTAACTTTATATCCATAAGCATTGAAAATAAATACAGATAGGAATGATAATCCAAGCAGAGCTATCAAAAATAATTTCATTGATAGCATCATACTTGTAGTATGTAACTTGTGATTTCGATAATTTGGTACTAACTATTTGTGCTTTCTGGGTCTGAAACAGGTACTAATGTTAAGCTTGGCCTTTATTTAATAGCTACAAAGTGAAAGAAGAGAATCATCCAATAAAAATAGGTCAACATGCATCTATTTTGTAAGTGCATGTATACCGGGAATCGACATTTTCATTTGTAAGTACGTAGGTAAAAGGACGATAATCTCATACCCTTTTCTAGCTGGCTTTTGGAAAATTTAGAATAATATCTTTTTACACGGTCAAATACGGATAGACAAGTATACTCTATTCTAAATAATTAGAGTGCGATATGTATTGTAGGATGTCATCCGTTGCTACTACCACTGCCACTACTAGCTTTTTACATCTTTGTCATCATATCTTTGACTTCCATCATAATGACTTTCAATTCTTGTTCATGCGATCTTATACCACGAGCTATTTGATTCATTTTTATTGCAGTTTCATTCATAATACTACTTTTTAGATCCATCTAGCTTCGATAAGGTGGGTCTTGGCGTTCTGAAGAGAAGCTCCAAAGGTCATATTTCCTCCTAGTATCATCACATTTTTTCTAGGCATAATATTACCTAAAAAGTCATATTGAAAGAACTTCCGTTAGTCTATTATCTCCTATTGTAGTAGCAAACGATGATTGAGCAGCGACGATAGTAACTACGATAATTACTATATTAAATATCAATAAGGTTGTCAATGATTCCTTGTTGACCACCCTAGGCCTATTTGAAGAGTCCTTTTCTGGTAACATTGTCATCCCAATGCCTATCTCACATTCCTTCCTTTAAGGAATAGCACCTTCATCTAATAGAGACTGCATGGTTAGCTCCGTTTGTGCATAGTAGCACTAAAGGCTTCAGAAACTGCCGGCCTAACCAATCTAAGTGTATTCGAAAAGTCATGAGCCCGTATTGTAGGAAATTATTTACATAATCCCTAAGATAGGGTTGGGGGATTCTTGGTGTCTAGTCATCTTACATCTATCTATCCTTTGTATGATAGATATGAGAAACCGACCACACCACAATACATTTGCTGACGGCTCATAAGACAACACTGCAACAAATAATAAAGGTAATGTTCAAAGCTAAATAAATGGCTCCTAGAATAGACATCAAGCGGAACGGTTCACAGCCTTCTACCAAAGGGCATGCAGATTATTTTTCTGGCAGTGTGCGCATTGACCCCTTGTTCCAATCAAACGATCCAGCACGAGCAGTCGGCGCTAGCGTTACGTTTGAGCCCAGCTCCCGTACCGCATGGCACACCCATCCGCTAGGACAGACCCTGATCGTGACAGCTGGGTGTGGTCTAGTACAGTTTTGGGACGGACCGGTTGAGGAAATACATCCAGGTGACGTGGTTTGGATCCCGCCTGGTGAAAAGCATTGGCATGGTGCCACGGCTGCCACGGCCATGACTCATACAGCCATTCAGGAGCAATTAAGCGGCAAGATCGTAAATTGGATGGAAAAGGTCAGCGACGAACAATACCATGGATACCGTCAAGATAACAAGCGAGATGGTAGGATGAGGCCTCCCTCATAGCATTGTGTAATGAAAGAAATGTGCATCCTTTAACCAAGCTTAATAAGATACACACCATGTGTTATCAATCCCTCAACGGTTGAAGAACGGCTAACGCTATAGTCTGTAAATAATAGATTATGCAAAAATAGGATGTTATCTTGCTGCATTAGTACTGCAATAGTATTGATAACAACCTAAAATAGTTGAATAGTTAATAAGCTGCGCCAATTATTAAATGTGCAGAATATGAGTGACACTAATACATACACAACACCATTTCTATCACAAATAAAATCTGTATGTCCTAAGATAATAAATCACATAGCCATAAGTGTACCTGATCTAGACAGAGCTATAAAATGGTATAAGGAAGTGTTTGGTTTTTATTTGATAGCAGGACCCGTGGAAATTATAGCTGATGATTCACTAATAGGTAGAGCAGTAAAAGATATTCATGGTCCAGACCTAGAGAAAATGCGAACTGCTTGGCTAAGTTCAGGTAATCAAGTAGGATTTGAAATCTTTGAATATGTTGATCCAAAAGCACAAAGGCGTCAGAAGAACTTTGAATATTGGAAATCCGGATTCACACATATCTGCATAACAGATCCTAATATTGAGGACCTGTGCAAGAAAATTTCTGAAACTGGAGGAAGACAACGAAGCAATCTTTGGGAGATTGTTCCAAGGAAAGGCTACAAGATAGTATTCTGTGAAGATCCATTTGGTAATATCATAGAGATCTATAGTAATAGTTATGAGCAGATAATAATGTCCCATAGAAAGTATTACTAACTAATTGAAATGTTGGTCCACGTCTTCTACATCAATGTTCCAACTGCAGTACAAGTTTATTGGAGAAAATTCAACTAACACTAATGGTTTGCGCCCATCCTTATATGCTGACTTCTCTGAATAGGTGTTAGAATATCAGAATAGTAGACCTAACACCATAATGCAACAGAAATATACTTCTTGATCAGCTCCATTACCAACTGACGATCATATGTATCTCGTTAAGGCGGGCATTTTTAAACAAATCTCACGACTACAATAAATGAAAAAGACCCACGATATAATACAATTATTACAGTTCTACCTCCTGTTAAAAAATACATGCTAAAAGAGGCTGTAAAGGAAGGTAGACTAACAAAGCCAGTTGTTATTCCTATGCAAGTAAAATTTACAGAAAAAGAGCAGGATCTTTATAATACTTACTCTACAAAAATTGGGAATATCTCTACACGCTTCAAAAGATATGATGCAACTCAATAAAACTTTCATGTGGCCATCGTATGAAAAGCTATCCCAGCCTGCTCCTCCCCCATTCTCAAGACTTCTGACATGATATCCGTGTTATAACAACAGAGCCTTGTGAGCTTACCAACACTCAAGTGAGTCCTTCAGGTGAGCATTGTTTATACACACCCATATTGCCTAAGGATTATGCCAAAAAACGTAAATCCCAAGATATTTTCCCCCACAAGGAAAGCAGATTAAGCATTGGATTAATTCAGTACTAAAGACTGGGGGTAGCATCTTGAACAAAAGTTTGCGCTATGACCGGGTAGACAAGGCGTTCCATGTTGGGCTTTTATTCTATAGCTTTAATAATTTCGTATGTAATCCCCACGAGATACCAATAATTATTGCTGTAATCATTACTTCCGTAATTAGAGAAGAAATAAAAGGTGATACTTTAGAAGATAAATACAATCCCAAGAACAACAGAATCATAAGAATTGATACTATGCCTATGGTTACTGTTAATATAATCAACATATTCTTTCTATCAAAGATCAATTGGTGCAAGGACATTGTTTATTATCTCAACCTCATTCTTAGTATTTGTGCATCACTAAATACTAAAGATTTCTACAAGTCGTGCTTAGGAGGATAGGGGTTTAACCTGATGTTCGATAACACAACTATTAGTATCATTTTACTGCTAAGCAATATGACAACAATTCTTGTCGAACTCGTAAGCATAATCGATATTTTGACTGCTAGTGAAAGGATGATTGAATTTTGATTGAATCATCAGAGGTTTTTAAATTAGGCTGAAGGGAATGCTCTTTACCCAATTTCTCTCGATATCCCATAGTAAAGGAATTACCATTCTTGGCTCTATAATTCTTGTTTTCATACTGATAGATATGACATTTTCGTTTGCTGCTACCGCTGTAAAGGTTTCCGCCAATTGGGAGATTGCTCTTTTTGTGTTTATGGCGTTCATCTACGGAATAACCCAGTATATACTTCTTAATTTTATCAAAAAAACTACTAAAAACATCAGGTCTACAGTACCTTTAATAAAAATGTTAAATATTTTCGTGTCAACGGTTCAATATTTTCTGGTTGCGTTCGTAGCAGCAATTGTTATAGAAATGCTTGTTGGTTCTCAATATCACACAGCTATTCTCAACTGGGGCACATCTATCAACTACTGTATATGTGGTGGTATCTGGGGAGTACTTGCTATAAGGCTTCTTTCATGGTACCGATCAACTAGAAGCTATGTAGTATTATCATATGCATTATCTTCTATAGCCTCAGGCATTGCGTTCCTTGTCTTTCTTCCTTACAATGCTGGAGTATTGTTAGGTATGCCAATACTGAGAAATATACAAACACCTCCAACAACGATGGGCCCTCTTTATGATTTGCACACAACAATGGGGGTGCTTCAATATGATTCTGCTGATTTCATTTTTATAACTGTTGCACTACTGTGGTTAAGTTCAGTCTTGATGCTATATCGATATTCTCACACTATTGGCAGGGTAAAGTTTTGGACTATAATCACCATTCCACTATTAATTTCAGTGATCGTACCGACAGGTTTGTTATTTGCTTACATACCATCACTTTTAGGAATCCCGACTTCTAAGATTCCACTTTATTTAACTTTATTATATACCATTTTTCCAGGAATATTGAGTGGCATTCTTTTTGGTGCCCCATTCTTTCTTATCGCCAGGAAGATTCCATCAACAAATATTTTGAAAGAATATTTGGTCCTAACTGCATGGGGTTTAATTATTTTCAATGTAACAACATCAGGTAATGTATTAAATGCAGCATACCCACCATTTGGATTTCTCACTGTAATGTTTGAGGTAACAGCCTGTTACCTAGTATTAGTAGGACTATACTCTACAGCCATTTCTATATCAGTTGATAGCAAGTTGCGTCAGCAAATCAAAAGATCCTTACTAGATGAATCGAAGCTTCTTGATAGCATCGGCTCTGCACAAATGGAGGAGGAAACTATGAACAAGATATCAAGGATTGTAAAGGAACAACGGCAAACCTTGACAGAGCAAACCGGTGTGCAATCATCAACCGATGAAACAGATATCAAAAGATACTTACAAGAAGTGATTGCGGAATTGGAGGAACACAAGAAGTAGAACTACCTTGTCATAGTATTCGCTTGGTAAGGGTCTCTCTACTCCTCCTTCCACGAACTTAATGTGCGGCCTATATTTTCTGCCATTCTACAACCGCGTGTTTCGGTTCTAAGATAACTATTTCCTTGAAGGGATTTGTCGTACTGTTTCTGAATATTTACCAATTTTGTGTGGTTATGTTGTCATTATTATTGGACTGGAAATTCTACAAATATAGGACTCACACATGATTGTCATGCAAATCTATTAAGTAAAATAGAGTATGATATCTCAAAAGAGAAAGTATTATTAGTGCATTGAAGGATTTAGTAACTGATTTTTAAAAGATGCATATCCAATTGAGTTTTTCCGGCGAATATAAACAATGATGTGAAGCCTAGTTTCAATGTTGGAAAAAATGCTTTTTTAGTTACTTGTATGTTGTTTATAATACACCAACTTGCTTAGAGCTTATCTATCGTTACAAATCAACACAATCTTACCGTTGACTGAGCCGCTTGCTAGTAATTCATGAGCATGAGCAGCCTGATTCAGAGGCATTCTTGCAGCAACGATAGGTTTGATCTTTCCTTGTTTTAGCATATTGAATAACGATGTTAAATCTTCATGGAACCAATCTGGCTTTAGCCTTTTTAGTGTTTGTATGCTGTACAAGATAAATTTTCTCTTGTCTGAAACCACATTCATGGTAAACATCATCATCCAATATTGTAGGTCTGTAGTAGGTGTGCCTCCATAAGCAACTAATCTACCGCCGCTATGAAGGATCTCGAATGAGGAATTGAATGATTTTCCTCCAATGCCGTCGAATACAGCATCTACGCCGGATTCACGTTCATCATCATGACTCGTTTGTTTGATAATCTCTTGAACTAGATCTACTGACTTGTAATCGATTGGAATACCCCCTAAACTAGATACAATGTCATGTTTGTTAGATGATGCTGTTCCGTACATTTTCTTCAGGTTCGCAAGCTTCCCTAATTGTAGAAGTGCTGTGCCAACACCGCCAGCACCACCACCATTAATTAATATGCTTTCGCCAGATCTTATGTGAGCACAACGGTGGAGCATCTGATAAGCAGTGGTATAATTCAATACTAAACTTACAGCCTCAGCATGATCAAGTCCAGGGGGAACTGGTACCAACTCATCTGATGACAGAACTATATACTCTGAATACCCTCCTACTATTGGTAAAGCAGCGACCAATTGACCTGTTTGCCATGTTGAAACTCTGTCCCCTAGTTTGTCAACAACGCCAACAACATCCCAACCCGGAGTAAATGGTGGTCTTCCAAGATTCCAAGATTCCAAGATTCCGGATGAAGCCCTTTTCGCATGAGAATATCTGCAAAGGATACTCCTGCGGCAAGCACCTTTACACGTACTTCATTAGCTCTTGGTTCAGGAAGCTCATCCTCAGCTAGTAAGAGATTCTCTGGTCCACCGAACTTGGGTATTGCAATATGCTTATATTTCCTTAGTAGACTACTTGTACTTTCTGAAAGTGTTTCCAATTCTCTTCACAGAATAGTAGTACATCTAAATTATATGTGGTAGGACTGCAGTGCATTGCAGAGAATTCCCTGCTTTATGTCTGAGGACACTTTTACTACTTCAAAATTCATTTGGATTTGCTGTAAACGTGCAGACCTAGAAGTCATAGCTACTCAGCCTATGCGTAAATAAATAATTCTGAACTCAAGTAGTAGATAATACTTCTAAATAAGCATGTTGTGAAGAGATTTATGAATTCAAGCGTAAATAGAGCCTTAATATTTCAAGGAGGAGGTTCGCTTGGTGCATATGAAGCTGGAGCTTACAAAGCTATCAAAGAAGAACTTTCACAAAACAGTAGAGAAAAAGGGATGGGAAAGGACCCAATATTTCATATCGTATCTGGAACTTCAATAGGTGCGATAAATGCTGCTATATTGGTAAGCTATGTGAAGGAAAATAATACCTGGGAAGGCTCTGATGAAAGGCTTGTTGAATTTTGGGAATATCTATCTACTCAGTCGTCTGTTGAAAAAATACCTTACTTTATGGACTATTGGGATTCCTGGCATAGATTTGATAAACGAATTGCTTCAGGAGAATCTGCCAGGAGATACATTAGCACTAAGGAATTTATTTTGAAAGGAGTTCCTAATGTATTTGTACCAAAGGCACCATTGTTAGACAACAGATTTTTTGATCCATTAAATATTTGGCATATCTATGACAATAAACCGTTGAAAGACAGCTTGGAAAGGTTTGCAAAGTTTCCCATTTCCACAAGCTTCGAAAAGGGTGAACCAAGACTCTTACTAGTTGCAGTGGATGTACAGGAGGCTACTCCTGTTGTGTTTGATAGTTATGAAAAGGAAGATGGAACAAGAAAGTCTGAATACGGTAGATACGGTAGAATGAAGTTTGCTGATGGATCGGCGAAATCCCAGGATAATGAGGAGGCATTCGAACACATTATAAGATATGAAGATGGCATTAAATCAGACTTCGTTTTAGCAAGCTGCTCAATTCCGGTGAATTATGACTATACTCTACTAAATGTGGAAACCCGTGCTTTGGCCGTAGAAGGGAAAGGCGATGACACAGCTATTGAGGACACTAATAGGCCTTCTATTTCTTATTCGAAGAGCAGCAATAATACTGACTTGCGGTCTTTCTGGGATGGTGGCCTATTAGCTAATACACCCCTAAGGCAGACCTATATCGCTCACATCGATTATTGGCGAAGGGTTAGGAAGTCAGACGACGTACCAAAACTCAGATTCAGTATTATCAACCTTCATCCAGCTAAACAGAAATATCTTCCTACTGACTATGACGGTGTTGTTGACAGAAAGAATGACATCATATATCATGACAGAACAGAATTTGATGAAAATATTGCAGTTCTTATGTCTGACTTTGTGACATTGGCAAATTCCCTAATCAAATTAGCTGGGGAAAAGGGTGCAAG
>AF_2010_repII_A100DRAFT_1000058_pt1 | contig 16134 bp, 15 predicted proteins | sample AmaForreplIIA100_FD_9198 | JGI IMG/M metagenome (IMG submission 9198) | reverse complement strand
CTTCCGAATAGCAAGCACAATGGAAGAAAGAGAATGGAAATCGTTTCGTAATTCTTTGGATAAGTCAGACAGAGAGATATTTGATCAAATGCTTTCGATAGGTCATTTGTATAATTCAGCTTCTTCTTATGCTTGCAAACCGATCCGCATACACCCGATTTTCATGTCCATTATATTTCATCACTATAAACAGCTTGTCAAACTCTCTAAAGAAAGCCAACAACACACATTTCGTTCGATAAGATCGACTCGAATCGACCTAGCAATTGATACGATATGATGCTTGATTAATCGGAATAGAAATCAAGACTGTCCCAGATACTCAATGTATCAACCATTCTGCCTACGGTTGGGAAGAACCTATCAAAATCTTCGGTTTGTGAGCTGTAAGTTATGGAAATTTCTGTGTGCTCATTGATCCCAATTATCTTCATTCCTTTTTTGTGTAAGTGATTCTGTAAGGGATCAGTATATGTATAAAGTAGCTTTGAACTAGGAATTTTCCTTAGATTATAACCATACAACGTTTCGACAATGTTGACACTTTCGAAACATATTCTCAGTGCATGTATATGATCATTGGTAATATCCCTTAAGGTAAAGGTTTCGGGAACAAGTAGCGTTTTAAGACTCAAAACAACTTCAGGGAAGAATTGATTGTATATAGCGTACCTTATCTTATTATTTGTCGTTTCTAGATCTTCAGAGTTTGAAAAGCGCATTCCAATTGGTACAACAAACATTACATGAAGGCCTGTATGATCATTATGATCATTGCTTAATAGTATTTCTTGTTTACTCCAAGTTGTAGGATATTGAATTGTAACCCTATGTATAGCGTTCTCGTACAATGAAAAGCCTTCCATTTTTTTAGGCGGTGATGGTGTAGTAACTGCCGAGGCTCTTGCCAGTATCATCTTTATTACCCCCACAATCTACTTGGTACGACTACCGTCCTTACCTGCTCGAACATGCGAGGGTTTATCGTTTTATCGGATATTTTACAGGATATGGAATGCCAAGCTACCTCAAGTACTACAAATGTAGCGACAAACCCAATTATAGGATAGCCCAGGTTTTCAAACATAGAATTTGTAGCACTGGCATTTGCTATTCTACTCTACCAAATCGTGTTTATGATAAATCATAACAACTGCTTATGAAACTAGAATAACATCACAACAACACGATTACCTAATGTTAAAGGAATTGCCCTCAATAAAAAGAAGAAGAGCTCCTGTAAGAATAGAGATATTATCGTCAGCTGAGAACACATCCCTGCTACATAATGATCTCAATGACATACTTCTAGATGCATCAGGGTGTTGTGAATATGTGGGTTACGTGGATAGAGATGGTAATACAAGAGTGAAGATAGAATTAACAGTTACTGAGGAGGAGAAGAAACAATACATCTGGGATCATCTACGATCAAAACATGCGGCAGACTGTTATATTTCGGTAGAACCAACAGAGTTATTAATGGAACCATTTTTGATACCCTGATAAATCACAAATCACCCTGGCAAAATGCCTTGCAAAGATCTCTGTAGTCAATAAAAGGCTGCAAATGATCGCAGGACCAGTTATTATCTAAAGGGTTGCAAGAGATGTTCTGTATGCGATATATTCCTTGAGTGGCAAGGCTCAACATGTCCATGCTGCGGGATTCATTCTAAAGGTAAGACAAAGGCGCCAAACCTAGAATAATAAATCAATTTGTGGGTTGTGGAAGAGTAAAATGGACTCCCACGATTTAGAATTCTAGCACAGCATCAACCTACATAATTTTACAACACCCCGGTTTCCTATTCCTTTGAATGTTACTTCTTCAGTAGAATATTGGCAAAAGCACAAAGTATAAACCAATTCAGTACAGGATCATTTTATAAATTCAATTACATCTATAAGGTTCACCAGATCGAGTTTGATAATGGGTTTATGACCTAAAAACGGGTAAGCTAAATGAAAAGGTAGCCCCTTGATCCCCATTGTTTGCTCCCCATATTTTACCTCCATGTGCTTCGATAATCCTCTTACAAATATACAATCCTAAACCGGTCCCTTTCTCAGATCCTGTAGTAAATTTTGTAAACAATTTAGGTAGGATTTGAGGATCTATACCAGATCCTGTATCCTTTACCGAAATTATAATTGAACCATCTTCTATCCTCTTTTCTTTTGTAATCCTAACAAATCCCTTCTTGGTAAAATTAAAGGCATTGGTTATAAGATTAGAAATAACTTGAATAATTCTTCCCTTTTCAATATAAACTAAGATTTTTTCATCGTCTGCTGCTAAGTCTTGTTTTCCTCTAATGTTATCGTACAATAACTTCACATCATGATTAATGTCACTTTGGTTCTTGAGAGCATCTTGGACAGCATCGCGTATTACACCATCTATTTCAACTACTTGTTTGTTCAAATTTATCGGTTGACTTTCAATTCGAGCAATATCCAGAATATTGTCCGTAAGCTCCTTTAACCTTCTTGCATTTCTAATTATTATTGATAGGTATTCATCATACATATCGGTACTTGTTATCTGGTCCTTTTTCGAAAGTAGAACCTCAGCAAGTCCCATTATAGGTTGGATAGGAGTACGTAATTCGTGAGCTGCGATATTGATAAACTCTGTTTGGATTTTATCACGCATTTTCAATTGATCACATAACTCACGTAATTTTTCATACAGCTCTGACTGTTTCCAAAGACTCTCGAAAATGGAAACATAGGACAATACGGTTGCCTTCCGATTTGAAAATGTACCAAGTCCCATTGCTTCATAAGAGGATTTTTTTGTATCATCTTTCAATTCGACAATAAGTGAAGATTTTCTATCCACAACAACGATTGTGACATATGTTTGTAAACCTGGTTCTATGTAACGTATATCAATTCTTTTGCTTTGCTCTCCTAACTTTCGTACGGTGTCTTCGATCAATTCTCCCTTTGGTGTCAGGATTCTAGCTTTCACACCACTTTCTTCTTCTATTATTTTTCCTAAAGATTGAAATGCGCCCAATTTTTCCTGGCGCCGAAATGCATTAGCTGATGAGAATATTACGAGTATTTCATTTTTAGCTGCCTTTGTAATTTCGTGACCAATAGTCAGTATCTGGACAGGATCTTGTATGACCTGAATTGTCTCTGGTTTATCTAGCGCTGTCCCTTTCTCGATTTCAATTTCTCTTAATTCCTGTTCAGTTGGAATTGCCTTGTTCCAGAAAGGATCAGAAATAAATTGTTCCTGGGGTGAAAGAAACTTCTTAAAATCGTTTCCGTATACACTTCTGAATCTCTTAAACATTATTACGCATTCACTTGTATCAAAAGTGTAAGATGTACCACCAATAACTTCTTTCAGTATTGAAGGTTCACGTTCTTTTTGGTATACGATGGTCTTACCGCATAACGAGCATTCGCTAAGTTGTTTACCCATATTGATTATCCGCTAGGGCTTTGTTACACGTAAGACAGTGTATCCAGCTATTCACTCTCGTATGATTATACTTGCTCTTACTATTAATGATTGCCTGATATTGTATGGTCTCTCAAAGGGTTAGATGATCCTTGTGGAGATGTGGCCTCCAGCAAGACCAGCCTACGCGGTATTTCTACATGCTCCTGATATTTGTTATATTATTCACAGTTATTCTAAGTAGTATTCGTTTTATCGTACAACTTTCGTGCCAAATGTTAACCCCAGCCGGCGATTTTATTTTACTATCTCCCGAAGTCTAGTGAGCATTCTAGCCCGAGCCGGTAAATGAGGACTCTCTTTACTGCAGCGTAGTCTATTCCTAAGGACCTTGGCTTAAATTTCCTCAGGTGTGAAAATAGCATGACATATAACTCAGTATTCAAAACACATCTTGTTAATATTTATCCCAGTTTGCCATGTTGTATCAGTCTTCTTCTTCTAAGGAAATATGGTGTTTCGGTTGTAACAGTATGCAATCTGTTTGTATACACAAAGGCTGTCCAAAGCATTGCGATATGTGCATGAGAATTAAGTAGCAAAATTACTATCGACGCTGCGAAAAAGGCAACAACGAAGTAATTTCCTCTCGTATTCCTTCTTTTCAAACCCAATATTCTGGCTTCTTTTCCATGATTTCGTGTCTAGTAGACTTGGCATGAATGTTTGCAGATTCCATATCATTGAAATCCTTATCGCATGAAAGACAATGGTAAGCGATTGTCATGTCCTATATACTTGTACTGAAAAACATACTTAAAAAAGAGTTTAAACGAAAATCATAAGAATTTCCAACAAGATTATTTGGAAATTTGGCACGCACAGTCCTCTCAAAGTCTGTATAAAAGTAAAAGAGTGATTATTTGATTTAAATCATCTAATTTTCTGCGCGTTGTATTGCCTAATACTAAAAAGTGTACATGCATATGAGAGAACGGGGAGATCCAGGGAATAGGAGAAATGAACCAAGGGGACAAAACTATCCCTGAATCTCTAAGGCCAAATCTGTACTTAAATTATTATTATTAACCAATTCCCACAACAAATAGGATTGGCAACTCTATAGTTATAGATCAATTTCTTCCTTCGCCTTAGCTCGGTTTGATCCTTGACGCATATTTTTCTATTATCAATTTATGCCCAGGATACTTTTCGACTAGTGTTTCCCTATCTGCTAACTCCCAATCACGATAATCAAATCCCGGTGAGACGGTGCAGCCAACCAAAGAATAAGAATCATGGCCATCAACTGATGCTGCAAACCAAGAACCTGAGTTCACAACCGCTTGGAATGATTCCCCGTTATCAATATTCGCGCCCAAAGTGATTTGTCTCAATTTTCCGCTTCCTGTTTCTATTATATACAAATTCAAGCTGCTTCCAGCATAAAAGTGCCACAATTCATCTGATTTCATTTTGTGAAAAGAAGCGAATTGTTCTCCCGTTACGAGATAATATATAGCAGTACAAGCATGACGAGGTCCGTCATATTCTGGAACATCCACAAGTTTTTTGGACCTGTACGTTTCAACAAAATATCCACCTTCCGGATGTTTCTTGAGGTGGAGCTTGTTAATCCAGTATAGAGCATCTCTTTTCAACACTGAGGCTGTACCTAGCTGAACAATTTATTTAACGTATACACTAGACTGTATAAAAATAATGAGGAAACAATCAATGATACCATGAACTCTCGATTGGAATGGACTCTTATAGATGCATATGATTCTGCTGCCATTTTCTAACTGAGCAGCTCATTAAATTACAATTACAAGCGTATAGCCACAGTCCTTAGGATCAAAAGATACGCCACCGTTTTCTCAACCACATCGGAAGTCTTATACAACTTCATAGAAAACCAAAAATTATGATTTGAGCAATATTCTATTGAGCTGTATTTCTTTAAATTTTTCTCGATTTTCCAATTCGAGGTTGAGTGTAAGACTATATATTTATTTTTGAACCTACCGACTAGGGGATGTTGTAACTTTTGGTGTCGATGATGATTCGGGATACTTGGTCTCAATTATCTCTCGAAAAAAAAGTTGCTAACGTATCTCCGTCGTGGCAGTGTTTGTATCTCCCTTCTCTTTCTTTTAAGGAGCTGATCAGTACGAAGAGAGGGTTGGGTGTGAAGTACCGGTACATGACTAGAAGAGGTATGTCATAAAAACAGCCGTACTGGAAAAACAATCTCAGAGACCAAAAAGAAATGATAATAATGTTGCGATTGCTGCCATTGCGCTTGTAGTAAGCCCACCATTGCTTAAGAAGACGAAAATGATTATAGGTCGTTCTTGCCAAACTGGATAAGAAACTATGGGCTATTATGTTATCAACGTTATTTGTGCTTTGTCACTGCCATGTGTCACAATATTGTTATCGTCATTACAAGTAAATGACGGCCGTGCGCTGTTAACTCAGGCAGAAAAGATCTACGCAGACGGTAATAATAATACTAGTGATAGTATCATCCACACAAAGCTCACAAGAACGGTTCAAGGTAATGCAACTTCTCAACAAACGTCCTCACCGCTTACCAACATATTTAGAGAGGCAGAAAACTCGGTTGTTCAGATCACAGGTCAACTCAATGCATCCACTCAAGTTATGGGCCATAATGGATTCATACCTCAGACTACCGCATTTGGTACTGGATTCGTCTACGATAATCAAGGACATATCATCACCAATAACCATATAATAGAAGGAGCTAGAAGAATTAATGTAGAGCTTGCCGATGGTAATGTCTTTGGAGCGAATATCATAGGAACGGATTCATTAACTGATCTTGCAGTCTTGCAAATCGCAGATTTCTCAAATTTCACAAATGAAAGGCTCAGTCCTTTAAATTTGGCAAATTCTTCATTACTTCAGGTTGGTCAGGAGGTAGCCGCTATAGGAAATCCATTTGGTATCCAAAATCTGATGACACAGGGAATAATCGGCGGCCTTGGTCTCCTACTCCCAAATAATCAAACTGGCTTTTCACTCCCGGATGTTATAGTGACGGATGTACCACTTAATCCAGGTAATTCTGGTGGACCTCTACTGAATATGAAAGGAGAGGTGATTGGGATAAATACCGCGATAACTACACCGACCCAATTCTCAGAACTATCTTATTCAATCGCTTCAAACATTATAAAGAAAATTGTCCCACAGCTAATAGCACACGGTAGATATAGCCATCCCTGGCTTGGGATAACTGCATCATCTTCCTTCAATCATGGGCTGGAGCGAGGTACTACAGGGCTACCGAAGAATTTAATGGGTGTTGCCATAATGTCACTTCAGCCCGGAAGTCCCGCAGCCAAAGCAAACCTTCGACCAATTACTACTAAGCATATGGGAGATATAATAATGGCAATAGATGGATATCCTATCAACCGTTTTGAAGATATTATCAATTACATAGAGTCTACAAAATCAGTGGGTGACACCGTTGTACTTAAGTTGCTTAGAAATGGAACTTCTATTCAGAATATTGGTATAAAGCTTTCAAGTGTAATTTCAGTACGTCCAGAAGAAAAACAGAACATAAAGACAATAACTACACTCCCTACACTCAGCAAATTGGCAATGAAGAGATGGACAAAGATAATTCCTTTGAGCAATAGCAATGTCGCATCACAAGGTCCAAGATTGGCTGCCTCGCGAAATAATGTTTATGCAGTATGGGAGGAAAGCTACTACCAGAGCGGTAACAACAGAATAATGTTTACAAAGAGTGCAAATAGAGGAGATACCTTTAGCGACCCATTAAACCTAACCTCAGACGTTAAAATAGATTCAGAAACACCCTGCCTAGATGCATCTGGTAGTAACGTGTATGTAGTATGGACGGATAATTCCACAGGGAATTTTGATATCTTTTTTATAAAGAGTACAGACGGTGGAAATACATTCAGTAAGCCAGTGAATTTAAGTAACGATCCGGGGGTTTCATATTTTCCTAGAATAGCATTAGATCGAAATAACGGCATCTACATAGTATGGACAGACAATTCCCTAGGTAATTATAATATTATTTTTACAAAGAGCATTAATGGCGGTGCTACATTTAGTGAGCCAATTACACTTACCAATAATAATAAAAATAAGGGAGTGTCGAATTTCCCGAACATAGCAGTATCAGCGGCAAATGACAACAGCGTCTACGTGGTATGGTCGCACAAAAACAGTACAGACTTCGACCCTTCAAATACTGCTAACCAAACCCAAACGTATGATGTGTTCCTGACAAAGAGTACGGACCACGGGAATACATTTAGTAAGTCCGTAAATCTGAGTAATGATCCTTCAAATTCGCAGAGTCCTGCTGTAGCGACTGTATCTGGAAATGTCTACGTGGTATGGACCGATAATTTTATTGGGACCTACGAGATATTCCTTACAAAGAGTACAGACTACGGGAGTACATTTGGTAAAGCAACAGTCATAAGCAGCAATGTAGCTAGATCAATTTCGCCTTCCATAACGGCTTACGGAAATAATACTTATGTAACGTGGAGTGATAATACTTTTGGAAATTCTGAGATCTTCTTTGCGTACAGCATAGATAACGGCACGAGTTTCAATATGCCAGTTAGTATCAATATCGATGCTGGGGTTTCAGATCTGGCACAGATAACAACTACGGCCGCGCAAGCTGATAATGGAGGAGATGGAGGTCTCTACCTTGCTTGGGCAGATAATGTGACTGGACATAGTGAAATATATTTTACGAAGACTAGGCCTTGATTACAATATCATATCCAATAATAATAATCGGGCTAATTCAATGAGCCACTTCTAAGATCCATTATATTTTTCTTGAATTGTATTCATTGGAGATTAGTATGGTCGGCCCTGACAACCATAGAAATTTGTTTGACAGGTGTAACCACAGAAATACTACTCCAATAAAATAGGAAATCTGCAATAAAATTATGGAATATAAAGGAGTATACACCAAGATGTGCTGATCCTATGATGACTATGATGAGTCATTACGATAATATTTTGATCAGGGTTATACCCGCTGCGGCTATGCTTATGTTGTTATCATATGATACTAATACTTAATGCGCAGCCGCAGCACAGAGAGCGATGGTTACAGCACCGGATACAAATGCGACTATCGTTAATACATCAAATGCTACTCTTACATTAGGAAATCCATTTTGGATAGACTATGACAAGACTACTGGTCAAAGAGTATTGGGTGTGAATAATCCCAATGGACCTACACTAGAGACTTCCTTTTCAGATTTTGGGGCTGGAATGATTAAAGGTGTTGGCAATGCCACAACTATCGGTACAATAGTTACTAACTTTAGACCTAGTGGAGCACTATATTCACAGGGACAAGGGGTAACAACTGCCTATGATGGTGAAATGGCAACTTGGACTGAACAAGGGATAGGACATTTCACTAAGCAAGGTAACATTTCACTAAGCAAGGTAAGGTGGTATTTCATGGCATTAGGATTTTTAGTACGTCTTCAACTGGTAAGCTTGCATTCCTCAATAATTTGGTAGGAATCCTCTACACTGAAGCCGATATTAGAAGTGGAACCGCGACTAATACAATTTGGGAACTGAAGTGATGGACATGAGCCATATTGCAGTACTCATCGGGTTACATTTGCCAATGTGAGATGTCTAGGGTGCAAAGAGTTAACGGATGCTATCATTCTATGCATCCTGGTGAATGTGTTTTCTTCGCTTCTTTCTTATTTTTAATAAAATAACTATAGATGAGATAGCTGTGACTGCAATGATTACGTCATATCCAATAGGCAATGAGGAAGGAGATGCCGGAGAAAAGGCAAAGTACTCCCCAAATAAGCTATAGACATGTAGTGGAAAATCAAAGGTTAAATTCTCGCCGGTGTCAGGATCATTGAGTATAGCTAGATCTAATTCATATATGCCAGATTCCTTAAAGACAAATTCATGTGTGTAGTGACCATAGGGTACAAATATTGGGTGGGTCGCTTCTTCCCTAATTCCATCCTTTGAAATATTTATCATGATAGGTTGATCTACTAGATCTTCTCCATTAACAGTACTGATTTTGAGCAAAATTTTTGTAGTTTGCCCAGCAAGGGGGTTCGGCGGATCCGTTTTCATATCGACATTATAATTTCCAATCCTTTGACTTAGGGCATTTGTTAGAATATCTGCATAAGATCGTCGCGGAAAAGATACCGAAAACAGCAGCAATCCCGTTATAATTATAGTGGCGATAAGTGAACCTAGATACCTCATAAACACACATGTATTTTTCATTAATACGTCATTAAAATCTACCTGTCGAGATCAAAGGTTTAAACATTCTTGCCACACTCTTACTGATTCTGAATTTTTGTCCTTAATATGAGATTGATCGAGCTAGATTTAATATCGCTGTCATCAAGAATCCTATTTCTACTTTTTTTCTTCCACTATTTTGTCTAGGAATTTCGTCAAACTCTCTTTTCTTGTGAACTTAGCTATTTCTGTGATATTGGCGCTACTATTTCTTGATCTATATTCCCAGCTAACTGTGCTGCTACTTCACGACTAAATACTTCATTTATTTCGTTATACCATTCATGTATGTTTTTAAAGAGTTAGACCTATGCATATGCCTTCTCTATGTCTGTTTGTTTGTAAGTGCTCTGCTAATTATGGTGGGGAAAATGGTCCCGAAGTAACAGGACCAATTAAGGATGTATGTCTGATCGATCTCTATGTTCCATTTGTTTATGTTGCTCTTTCTCTTGTTCCGTCGCAAAGGTTTTTCCGCATAATTCGCATATTGGCGCGGCTTGAGACAATATAATTTCTCCTCCTTCGATGAGTGGAGTGTGTAACGATAAATATTTTATTGTCTATGTTCACGATTTGGTCGTATTATTTGTTCACCAAGATGCTGAGCATTGGCCACAGCCAATGAATAATTCGTGTGCTGCTCACGGGTGTCCGTGGCTACAAACATCACTACTAGATCATGGTTTTATGGATTGATTCGGGTACTCTGTAATAATTTATAATGCCGTCTAATATGGTCGTTACCGGAGTTTATCCACTTTGTTTTCGCAATATGGACATTGCCCAATGCTTCCGTTGCTTATTGATTGATGATTCTTGTACTGAAATCATATTCCACCCTACCGATCATTTCCTTTCACCGTCCGTCTTTCCGTACGTGTCAAACCCAACAGTCTCGATTCTGCCTGCTCTAATCATGTCTTGGATGACCAATGAAAAACCCTATTCTTTTCCTCTCGACGTAATGTTTCCTTTCTTCCGCGAAATCTCGTTCAAAACCCAATTCAATGTATCTATTTCGATTCTTAGGGCTTCTAAGTATATCCTGTTGTGTCCAGGGAACATTTCGTCCTTTGCCTGTTGAATTTTCTTTCTAATTCGTTGTTCCAATAGTGTAATTTTACTCATGTTATATCGATATGTCTCTCTCTAATCACGATTTATTGTTTGGAGAACGATTGGGGGAGGGAGTGTTCGTCGATGGAGGGTAGGCGTGGAATCCGATTTACAATTGTTTCCGCATGCTCTGACTCAATACAATTAATTCTTTCCCCTCTGATGATCATTTATGGTCTTAATAGGATTTTCAGACACACTTATTCCGATGCGGTCGATTGGAATAGTAGGGAACACCTACTTCAGCCCGGAAGTAGCATCTCTCAGCCTTTCGTACTCCAGAGTATGATCGTGATATCCTCCCTAGCACTTTTCATGGGCGGTATGTCAAACTGCACGAAGTTAGTTTCAAGTACAACTAGATAAAAAAATCCAGTTGCAGAGATTGTTGTAGAACTTACTTACAGAAGTACATTTGTACTGTAACGGTACAATTAAAATCTAGAACAATGCTCCCCTCCGGATAATTATCAATTGTGGCGTGTGCTATTTATTCTAAGGTATTTTACGAAGGGCTAGATGTTAAATCTTATCTTGTTATTCTTATTTGTCTACGAATTGAAAAAAATTGGGGGACTGCGACTTTTATCGGCTGCTTGTACACACGTACTTTCCGTTGTCTTTTGTACACGTAACGGTAGTAGTACTACTTCCACCGGTACACTTGTCGTCACCGTTTCCGTTGTGAACACAGGTCGTTGTCGTACTACCATTTGGTGCCGCCATAGCATTTGGGATTGCTAGGGGAGCCATCGCTACCGCCGCTGCCGCAGCAATAATGAATGCTGCTATAGGTAGTGTTTTTGTTTCCATTGTGTCTATCCAATTCAAACAAGTTTGCTATAAGGTTCGCTCACGCAGAGCGCTCCCTAAGTGAGTGCATGTAGTTGTGCTCCATGTACTATATTTTATAAAAAACTTTAACGACGTTTTTTGAAAAGTCTTCCAATATTTGAAACTGTTTAACTAGAGGATGTCCTAAATTGGAATAATCATCTAAATGAGGGGTACGCTGCAGCCCATTTTCAATCGGTCAATCAATCAGAAAAAAACTAACGTCGGTGTTACCCAAGGCACTTTTGTATCATCCTTGAATTACCCGGTTAGTAAAATAAACTACCGAATTAATTGTCAATCCACATGTCCATATTTCTGTATGCAAGTGGCAGACGACCTAGTTTGAACCTTAGTTAGTATTACTACTATTTGCTAATGTTTTTTCTATTACTTTTGCAAGACTAAAGTCTCGTTGGGTTATGGCATTAACATCAAATGATTTCAATGACAGTTTTACAGTTGTCCAATTAATTGTGATAATTGGGTGATGATTCATCTTGTCAGAAATTTTGGCAACTTCATTTACAAACTCGATAGCTTTCATGAAGCTTGGAAAGCGAAATGATTTTACAATTTTACCCTCTTTTATTTCCCATCCGCTATCCATTTTTGAAATATCTCTTTCTATCTCTTCATTAGAAGACAAACACTTGATCATTAGAGATTATCCGTTTGACATTATATTATTATCGCTGACTTTCTCATAATAACCATACGATTTTCAGATCCTTAAAACTATGTATTCGTAAGTAGTCGCACGACAGCAGAATCGTCTCATAATCCGAAATTGCGAAAGACGTTTTATGAACAAAAAATGAGGATATTTGATATGCTAATAAAATACCTAGATTTAAAGATCGAAAATGAGTTCTTTAGAAAAGACATAGACACTGTTGCGACGGGTCTTTTTGCACTATACGACGGATTAACAATAAATAACCTTCTGGGAACAAATGAACCCTGCAATAAAAAAGCCTGGACTGATACAGTCAAAGCCATAATTTCTGGATTAAGTTGAAACAGATCTTACTGTAACACATAGGAATGACAGATAAATTCCTAGATAAATGTCGTCACCATTTTTTATTCGTCATATGCTAATCCATTTAAAGTACTAGGTTCTAGTTTTTTTCCGAGTCTTATTAGCTACTCAGTAGAAATCATAGAGAATGTATGCTTTATAAGTACGGAAAATTTGTACGATCTAATTTTTATAATTAATGGAATTCATGGTAGAGAGAATCGGTTAAGACAGTTTTGAAGATAATGGCCTCGGCTTAATAAAATTCGTGAATGAAAAGTACATAGATCATCATATTCTATATTGATGTAATATGTTCATTGTCAATAGCCTTTTCTTTTGAAGTTGCTAATCATCAGTGAAGGAATCCTGACCATCAAGTCAACTAATAATATGGTAAACAAAAGGGTACTAACACGAATCGATGCAGTAGATAAATTACAATACTATAAACAAGATAAGGATGGAGAGAAACAAACTAGTAGCAACACCAAACCAGAACTAGAATTTGAAATCGAATGCCCGCGTTGTCTCGATACCATGATACTATTTTCCAATTTTGACAATCTGTACTATTTTTGTGAGGGGTGCGAGTTTAATCTTTACACACGAACAAAGTCATGTCCTTAATCTGTCTTTCATCTGTGCTTATATTTAATTTTAAAGAACTCGTTAATAACTGATTCGTCTCATATGTATCATGTTTGCTACGCTTCTCACACAACTCTCTATGTGACAATCAAAAATAAAGGCATTGAAAATAGAAGCCCAAACATGATTATGCATCTACCGTGGGATTAGGTTACAGGTAAGTCCTCGGTTTGTAATCAAATAACGACAATTTCAGTTATGGTGACAATTCTCTTATTACAATAACATGGAGTTCCCAGTCCCTTCAAGTCGTTAGTGACTCCTTTTGCTCATAGGGGTACTTAATGCAATAATTGGTAAACTAAAGGCGAGGTGTGGCTCTTTTCTGATAGGTTCGAAGAACTTGTGTCTTAGGGACTAAATGCCAGATTCAGGTAGGCAGTAGAAGTGAGTCATACTTACTGATTCCAAGAAACGCGAATATTTTTCGGAACATGTTGGGCTCTTTTCTTACTCTAAGTTTCTTTGTTTTCAGACCTTCTAGTACTATCACACACAGAGATAGATACTGGAGTCTCATGCATAGCTCAAATCAGAAGTTCAATCAAAGGTGAGAGATTCCTTGAATATACCTTGTAGTTTTTCTTGCTCACTATAAGTTATGCCGCTTTTACTTGCTCTAATCTTCTTGAGCAACCTGTCAGCCTTCTCTTGGCCCAGCAATTTCCTGAGTTCTTCTTCCGATCCCATGGAGCCCTTTCTTTCCCATGAATCAAGTATTTTTATGATATCATCTTTAACATCAGGACTTAAATCCCTAGCTGCATTTTCGATTATTCTCTTGCGACCACTTGGGAGATCCTTGGACCTATAAACGGCTCCCATGGGATCTCAATAGCATAAGGTCAATAATAAGGTAATCGAAAGATGAACACATATGTTGCGGTCCTACACGAAGAATAAAGATTGTTCAGATCATATGCAAGAAAAAGTACCGAATTTTCATATCGAATTTGCGTTATATCAGTACTCCATTCTTTGACCTATTGAGTCCCAACACAACAACAACATTGTATAACGATAGATCGCCATTAGATGCCTACGGTCTAAATCCGAAAAAGAATGCGGCAGGAATCTAAAAATAAACACCATCGTAGACTAAATTTTTGCAAGTCTGATAATCAGCCGTAATATTTAATAGCTTTTCTGCGTTTAAAAGACGCTCTTTTGGGATAATTGATTATATCTCTATCCAATGACAATACACTATCTTACCAGAAAGTGTAAGATAAGAATAGTCCGAAAATTAAAAATAGCCTAAAGGAAACCAAAGCAGCGCACAGGGATGTTCACGTCTATTAAATTATTTTGTGTTCTTATATTATCCTCAGTAATTATCTCGGGTGTATTTTCGTCGGGTGTTTCTCAGAAAATGATTGCCCAGAACACACCGAATAACAATAAAATAGCCATTCTTACTTTTGGTGATGGTTGGAAAGACCAGTTTACTGTTGCTAAGCCTATCCTGGATAAATATGGCATGAAAGCTAGCTTCTTCGTAACTTGTACGTTTGTAGGATTGCCTTTTAGGATGAATTGGCAAGACATAGTTTCTTTGTACAGCGATGGTAATGATATCGGGTCAAAAACTATGACATACAAGGACTTAACTAAATTGTCACCTAGTGGTCTAACTTATGAGATAGGTCAATCCAAGCAATGCCTACTTGATCACGGCGTTAATACAACACTTTTTGCTACTCCCAAAGGTCTAGGTGTTGGCAATACAACCGTAGTGCACGAAATTGCAAAATATTATGATTTAGCTATAAACGGATTCTCTACTTTGATGTATCTCAAATGTGATGGTTGGAAGCGGTATTCCAGCCAGACAGATTGTAGAACATTTTTTGACAACGGAACTTTAACATATGCCAATCGGTACTCGATTAGAGAATGGAGCCATAACACCTTTGATTTAGCTGATAATCACAATAGCACTTCCATATTCAAAATATTCGTTCAGGAGGTCAACAGCCAAGAGAAACACAATAGTGACGGTAAAATCAATGCTATTCCAATTATCGCATATCACAATATCCAAGACGGCAATCTAAAAGGTAGTACCGGAGTGGCTTTGTTTTCGGAAGAGATGAAATACTTACATGACAATAATTTTAGAATAATCCGTGTCTCAGATTTGGGATTCAATCAGACTACCAATAATCTTTATGTAAAAGGTTTATGATTTAGTTAATTTCCATGTCAACATATCAATTCTTAGGATTAAACTGGGACTGAATTTATAAGAATGGATAATTAGCCTATGTGTTCTTGTCTCTGATTATGACATTGAGAATACGCTGTTATTGAAATACCATATATAACGATCCGCATATATGGTCTGGTGCTAACCGAGTCAAAATACTTGCGCTATTAACCGGAAGATATCGCTAGCGATATCTTATACATGAATGAATATCTACTAGTACGACCGGTGATTAACCGTGTATTTTCATAGAATAGCTAACGGATATAACAAAAATAATTGTCGAAAAATGATGGCACGACCTAATAATAATCATAGCTGATCTTTTGACTACTGAATTCATCTTGAATAAACCATTTATACCAATTGTCAAACCCTTTTTATAATTGAGAAGAAGATGTTATGCCACTAATTTGAAGAACTGGGAGTAAGATACTGAACGACCTTGGTCGAACGGATTGATATGCACTACTATGAGACGCTGAAGAAGCGGAGCTTCCTCAACAGTGAGGGCAC
>AF_2010_repII_A100DRAFT_1000057_pt1 | contig 16374 bp, 18 predicted proteins | sample AmaForreplIIA100_FD_9198 | JGI IMG/M metagenome (IMG submission 9198) | reverse complement strand
CAGGATTAGTATTAATGTACTTTGGCTATAGTGAAGGCTTGATCGAGCAGCGTTTTTGGCTTGTAGAAACCTACACGAAGCAAGCCTATAGTGTCAATGTGGGAAATTGCAATGGGAACATTGTAAGTCATTTGCAATAGAAGCATAATAGGCGCTATACAAATAATTACAAACCATTTTACACGATAATTTGAATCATTTCAACTTGGACGCAAATCTCTTCGCTTCTCAGATTGTTTGTATTCCGTATAATCGCTTTTAGGCTTTTAATTTTTCATCTAAAGATCAATCAGGCTAAGAACTTTAATGAATATAAAAATGGATATAGAATTATAGAACGGCTTTAGGTCTTGTTTTATTATTCAGATATCTTAAAGGTAATTTATTTTGAATCATATGTACTGAGGCAGATAAGTTTGCAGAAATGTATTTGCTCATAGCAGCGTGAGTTTATCAGCGTTTTAACATATATATTTTGGTCTTTGCAAATGAGAAATTTCAATTTTTGAGTACATGGTATATCGATAGGCGAGTTCCAGATCCAACTAGTGATATCTGTGCGGAGTGACAATCATTGAAGCAGTTGATACCAAAAGTGTATATTTTGTCACTACCAATATGGGATAGAAATTGAGGGTAATCGCGGGATTCATTGGTGCAATGATAGCCATAATCTTTATTTCCATATTCGTAAGCTTGACATTTGGCGCGATGTTAGCATTTATAACGATGATTTTATCGGCCATATACATCACTAAACGGACCAGAATTAAACTAAAGTCTAGGAGGGCATAAGGAATGTCACGAAAAACATAATGACGTATCTTCAGCTTACCGTGCTGCCTGAGGCGATTATAATTCTTGCTTTAAGGTTACTCATTTTATTAGTTTTTATTGTTGCTCCAGGCTACGTCACATAACCGTATCTCATGATTAAAACTACCATTGATTTTTAGCTATTCTAATAATTCTATTATCATCTCAAACTGACGTCTCGACAGATCAGATTTGAGTTCCCAGATTGACTTTAAAATAGCAAAGGTACATGCTGTATCCTAGAGTCAACCCCAAAATGCGCAAAAAACTCTCCTAAAAGCTTAAACCTCCTGTGAAGGTTTTTTCATATGTATCAAGCATGTGAAACTTTTTCATGCCAAGTAAAGTTAGGTCGAAAATAATTTCCTTGGCACTTAAATAGGTAAGATAGTTTGAATACGCATAAAGTGGGATGAGAATGACTAGGACAAGCAAATTATCTAATAATCGAATTGACGCGATATTCCGCAAGTTATCGGAGACGGAAGCCTGCGCACTTATATGCTATTTAGTAGCAGGCTATCCAAATATTCGAGTAAGTGAAATGCTTGTTGATGTCCTTGTAAAAGCGGGTGCAGACATTATTGAAATAGGAATTCCTTTCTCTGACCCCATTGCTGATGGGCCAACTATTCAAGCAGCGTATAATGATGCATTGAAGAACAAGGTCACTCCAGCAAAATGTCTTGAATTAGTGGGAAGAATACGTAAAAAACATCCTGATCTGCCGATCATATTAATGACTTATTCTAATATTGTTTTAAAGGAAGGTGGGCTGAAAAAATTTGTTCAAAAATCCAAGGAAATTGGAGTAGACGGTTTCATACTTCCAGATATGAATATAGACGAGGCCCAACTGTACATAAAGGTGGTATCCGAGGCCGGTCTTGCCACAATATTTCTTGCCTCTCCAAATACCAAAGAAATAAGGCTAAAGTCGATTATTTCTAATTCTAGAGGTTTCTTGTATTTGATCACTGTCTATGGTGTCACCGGAGTGCAAAGATCATTTAAAGACTTTACTGGCCAAGCAATAAGAAGGGTTAAGCGCCATTCTGGTACTAAAATTCCTGTTGTTGTTGGGTTTGGAATTAGCAAACCCGAACACGTCAGATACATGATTAATTCTGGTGCGGATGGAATAGTAATAGCTAGTGCTATTGTAGACATTATTAGGACAAATTTAGAAAGTCCAAGACTGAACCGAAAAGTAGAGTCTTTCGTATGGACTATGAAGTTGGCATGTCATTCAAAGAGTTCATGAATTTATGTAAACAATTTGATATCATGTACGGAGTATCACTAAGTTTCTTCAGCAAATGACTTCGAAATTTTGGACAAATCGAGACAAGAATTTCAGAATGAAGATGATACTTGTCGTGGACATTTTAGACTTTTGTATCAAAAATTGAATTAAAGAAATAGAAATCCAATTATTTGATTCCACGATTCACATAATAATTTGATATTGTATCCTGTTACCGTAAATGTGGTCCATAATTTCGATGGCTAAGCATCAGTATTTTTCTCAAGTTTTCGACTCACGGTAAGTAGCAAAATAATGTGGAATGTATTGAATTTACATTTTAGGTAGGTATAATAAATATTAAACATATTTAAAAATCGTTTATCATGGTTATTGAAATTGCTCAGGTTATTCAAGATTTTGCCATAATCATGATCTTAGCTTCTGTTATGGCGTTGATCTCGTACAAACTCAAGCAACCTTTAGTTATTGGCTATATTATCGCTGGTATTATAATAGGGCCACATACACCTCCCTTCAGTTTAATTTGGCACTTGGACATTCTGAACCTATTCGCTGAAATAGGAATAATTTTACTTTTATTCGTTGTCGGTATGGAATTTCCTATCGAGAAATTGAGAAGTATTGGGAAGAAAGCATCGATAATAGCAATGGCTGAAGCTTTGGGAACTTTCGCTGTCGGTTTCATCGTTGCTCAATATCTACACTATTCTGTCTACAATAGTCTATTTTTGGCTCTTGCGATTTCAGTTACAAGTACAGTGATTGTAATGCGCATCTTAGAAGAATTAGATATGATAAAGTCTGAGGCAGCTACAATAATCTTAGGAGTTGCAATAATAGAAGACATTATTATTATCTCTATGCTGGCAATCTTGCAATCGGTTGGTTCTACAGGGCATGTATCAATATTCCCTAATCTAGTGATATCTGTTGGAACCGTACTGGCTTTCATAGGTGGTGTATTGATAATTGGTTCCAAGACAATCCCTAGGTTTGTCAATTATATTGGACGGACAAACCAGCATGATTTGCTTATAATTGCTGTTATGGGTGTAGCCTTTGGTCTATCATTTATTGCTAATCAGATTGGAGTATCTGTTGCAACCGGTGCATTTTTTGCTGGTGTGTTGATAGCTGAATCTAAGGTTCATTCTGTAACAAAGCTACTAGCTACACCTTTGAAGGACATGTTTGCTGCATTATTCTTTGTGTCAGTAGGCGCTCTAATGGACATCAGTGTTCTCCCCATGTTCATAGTTCCCGTTCTAATATTGATTGTCGTTTCAATATCAGCCAAATTCTTCACTGTGGCTATTACCTCTAGAGCCCAAAAGATTAGCATGGTAACCTCACTTAGATCTGCATTCGGTCTGTCGTCTTCAGGCGGTGAACTTGCATTAGTGGTTGCTAAAGGCGGTGCAGATATTGGAGGTTCTACTAGTTCATTTCTATTGCCTTTGATAGGTACAATTACGATTATCACTACGTTTCTGACTCCGTATATGATAAAATTCGGATGGAGGCTCGCGGATACTATATCCGACTACTATGAAAATAGGAAGAAGTTTAGGATAGTCTAGCTAAAGAATTCAACCTTGAAGAGATGCATTTAGTATTGTAAACCCGCAGGCCATTTTCCAAAGGACTTATTTTACTATTTTGGGCAAAAAAACATGCGTTCTGTGGCCAATACGAAAACAAAGGATTAGCATAGAAATAGTATAACAGGCACGTATATTAGCTAATTATTTCTTTCTGCAGTCCTTGTTCGTATACTCACGACACCTATCTTGATTATGTCTCCAACTACCATTCATAAAAAATTCAAGATGAGGGACATTTTCTTTGTCAGCTATTACTCTGGTATCTCCATTTCTTGGAGGTCGGCTCGGATAGGACGATCTCTCATAAAAGTTGGGCTTACTCATTTCATAATACTTTGTGACTATCCCATATAATAGTCAGATGAATGAATGTTTATATTTTAAAATCTTTTAAATATGAATATTCCAAGCCAATGATGAAACTAACCCAAAATAGACTCGAAGAGTNCTGTGATGGCCTAAAACCTTTCTCCTATAAATGCTTCCGTGAATCGGATGAAACAAATGAATGCTGTTATTACACAGCTGTGAAAACTGAAGGCAGATTGTCAGACAATTATCGTAGAAATATTAAAGCAAACTTAAGTAGGTTATCACCCTTCCATAAAAGCGAGCCATTCAAATATGAAACGTGTCTTTTTTTGATTAGTTGCGCAAGCCTGAAAGTGAAGATTCATTACACAAATGGAAGGGGTCCTATAGTCAGTCCTTAACCCTTTTAATTTCCTTTTTCAAGTGGTTATATTATCCAAATGATACCGATAGACCAAAACCAGATGTAGTAAAGAATCCAGTCGTGAAAAAGAACCCTCCGTTACAATAGAAAGACATCTGCATCATTATTTTCTCAGTAACATATTTCAGTTCTTTTGGGTTGTCAAGAATAGCAAAAAAAGTTTTGGTTCCAACTTTGCTACAAATGAAACACTTTGCAGTTTCTTGTAACAAAGTTATGGTGTTAGAACCTACTTCCATATTTCATTCCGTTGAAAACAGACATAAAGGATTGTGTGAGCAATTTCTCATACTTATCATCTAATTCGCCGGCCATTTCCTCATACGGTCCTTAATTGCCTTATCTAAATCAGGGTATCTTTGTCTCATTTTCACTACGTAATTCCTTACGTCACAACTTAAGTTCTTACGTTTCACATCAGTAAAGAACTCCTCTAGTCAGCGAACAATTGCGCTAATGAATCTATGCCCCATTCTACTGACATACTATCCTGGACCAACCCAATAAAAAAGCGGAGAATGCCCTCCATGTTAAGTTTCCTCGAGGCCCCTTCTATTTTCATTTTTCTAGATCCTTAACTACCGTAGCTTGCGCAATATCACACTACACCTACTCACCATAAGCTGTGAGTCTTTTAGGCTACTGTCGTCATCCTCTTTTTCCTCTACAACTCTAGCTATGATGTTTTCATGGTCTCGCATAGTATCTTTTAGGGCTTGGCGTAAAATTTTCGCTTCTTGCTCACTCAATAACACACATATCATATCCTTCCTAACCTCCCAGGCTGGCCCTAATGTGTGAACGATAGGGGGCCAACCTACAACACTCTTTCCCAGGTGATAGTATATACACAACATGCAAGACAATGGTTTATTCATTAATAGACTGGATGTTACAAATCTCCACCAACCTACCCACCTAGCCCCATTATGACCTTTCCTAGATGTAACGATAAAAACACAATTAAATACGGTAAAAAATATGGTTTAACCACCAAACAACGAGACCTATGCAAGGGTTGTAAATACCTACTTAATGTCCTACTGCCCGGAAAAACAATAGAAGTGAAAACAATACGTAGACTTTCAATAAGAAAGGAAATGTTGAGACAAATCATACGTGCAGACTTAGCAGAAGATAAAAATAGAGTTATCAAAGAATATGATTTCATTGGCAAAGCAACGTAAACATGATGAAAAAACGCGTAGCAAGAAAGTAAAAGGATTGCTTCTTTGGAAAGGCGCATAAGCTCCCGTAGGATCGGACAACACTCAAAAGTCAGGTTAAAACAAATTATAGAAACTCAGAAAATGGCGGTAGGTTAATTCTTCATATAGGAGATACATATCGGGACCAACTACGGATAGCCTGATAGCTTTAATTTTTTAGGAGCTGGATGATGCTTTTGCCTTGTAGCACGTTTCAAAAGGATGTGACCTTTTGGCCGTGTCATAGTTGTCTATACTTAATTTTCGTGAGGGTATCTTTTAAATTTATTTGCTGAATACGAAATGACATCTCAAAGGGTTAATAAAATGTAACTCTGAGGGTTCACGAAGACCTATGTGACGAACTGAGGGGCATTGACGCCTTTGGCGATTCGTTTTCGGACGTAATTAGACGTTTGTTGGATAGCTATTATGTTACAGGAAGGAGTGGCGAGAGGGAAGCCACGACGGCCGCTATGGGTCGGGACGATATCAAAGCCAGGCTAATGAAAAGGACAGCTACACCAAAGCGGTATCTGAATTAGTTAGACAGAATATGTTATGTTGAAGATTAACTTATATGTCACACTAATATGGTACCCGGTATGGCTTTTTGATACTATCAAGCGAGTTAATCTAGAACATACAATAGATGATATAATAAATAGAAGGCCAGTATTGATGAGACCCGAATTTCAAAAAATACTATCTAATGCTATCTAAAGAAGAAGATTTTGTTTTGGGTTGGGTTATTGGAATGATTGCAGGGCATAGTGAAGTTGCGTTAAGTGCTATGAGTGGGGGGATCTTGAATTAAGTGATTATCAAGAACTCAGTAGTATGGCACAGAATAGATTGATGAAGATCCGTAAGGTGATTAAGGATCACGGAGGAATTTAATATTTTTACCTTATTATCGTTTTGAGGTTTAGAAATAGCCAGACTACTCGTCCACCACCAACAATGCAGATAGGCTGAGGTTTTCTCCCAATTTTGGTATGCGTCTCCCTTTCTGATATTTTGGCAGTCCTTACGTACATTCCATTGGGATATGCGGCATTGCCATAGATTTGATGCTTAACGCGCTTTTAGTTATGAATTTAGAAATCCTGACGGCAATAAGTAAGAAATCGTGTTAATGCAAGTATAGATCATGGTGAAGAATGGTAATAGTTACGATAGGAGTTCCAGGTTCTGTAGATATGTAACAAGTATATTGAGAAAAGTTATCCTGTTGGTAATAGGAGGATCAAAATTACAAGTTACCAATTATTAGATAGTAAGAAACCCCTTAAGCTAGGATCTAACACGAATCAGGGCGCCTTCAACTAGTATGATTTTAGTTTTGATTAGAATTTCAGAAACTAAATTATTAGTGTAGAAGTTATGATTCTCTACTGCTGTTAATATTACAAATGTCCCAAGGGAGTCAGAATTTGATTTAATCCATATTTTGGTGTCAGAGTGTCGCTATGAAATCATATCAATATCTGCATAAAGAAGGGTAAATGAATATNGGTTATTGCATGACATAGGCTTAAAATAGATCTAGACTCGACCCAAATTCATCCGTTGGAAGAAGAGCTTGAGGTACCACTTGAATGGTGATTAGCAAATGAGCCAGTGTGGTATTCCTTGTCATAGCAATTATTAACATCAGCTAGGTCAAGCTTGCCATGTTTATTTGCTACATCGGTCATGCAATTGAAGAAACGCTTTATTGCAAAAACTGGTGTAACAATGATGTTTGCCATTATCAATGTCAATCCTGCTAGCATGACAATTATATATAGTGTTGTCTGACTTCGCATGATCATCAAATTTATTGATATAGCGATGCTTATAGGTGGTACGAAGAAGCTTACTATATGATGATTATGATCTAGTCTAAGATTCGATTTATCAGATTATAATCTAGGTAAAAATACCACGTTATATGTTGCAAATTTTTCCAGATGCAGGTACGAATATTTTCCCAATTCCAGATCTGGGAGACCATCTATTTAGAATCAAAGAGTGTATGTCATACGTAGGTGTTCTTGTTTTATCATCTGGGTTATATACCATGCTTCAGTGTCGTTAACCTTCCTGATTTGAGTATTAGGTATGATAACAATGAAAGGAGCTCAGTTTGGACCCTCTCCAAATCAGCCGATGATTTCGGGGTCGATTTAAGAAATCAGAAAGAGTGCGCTGTTTCAAGTCTTGAGTGGGACCTTTATTTCGTTGGTCCTCCTGTTGTTCCATTTCTTCTTGCTTCCATTTGACCTCTGATAATCCTAACATATCTCTAAATAAATTTGCAGTACCAGGCCCGAACCCCGCATAATGATTGTTTGCCGCAATGATAGCCTGTCTCACACGTCCATCTTCTTCAACGTTCTTCAAATTATCAGTCCACTTCTACATCTAAGCAATCCTGTCTATTTGAATTCGACCGAAATCTTTTTCTTGAATTCTCCTGTCCGCCGATAAATCGAACATAGATAAAATTAGGCGTTACAACAGGTGTAGTCTGCATTCATCGGGTTGACTCCACACCAAACATATACCGTTATTTGCAAAAAAAGTAGAATCGATCTTGAAACCAGGAAGGATGTCTTACTTCAATAGTGTATCTAAATCGGTTGTCTAATCTATTTACTAATTCTCTTAGACGTTCCAGACCTCCAGGCATTTGTATCAAAATTGCCAGTGTCTTATTCTCGAGTGGACCCATTGCATCAAAAAATCCCTCTAATTCGTCATCAATGTCCTTCAATCTCTTATCGTGAGTGATCACGTTGGGAAATTTGGCCGTGAATTTGAAATTCTTGGGTGTCTTCATGGCCCAATTTTTGACCATCTGTTTGCTTGGTATCATAAAGAAGGAAGTATCGATTTCTACGTAATCAAAAACATGAGAATAATAATTCAACCAACGAAATTTCTAAGTACCAGAAGGATAGAATGGACCTTCCCGTTAGGTGTAATTCCAGCGATATTGTAATATCTTTTGTAACTTTGTATATTAACGACAGGTATTTTAAACGACGGTCACATCTACCGGGAACCATTTTCAGGAATATGTATGAAATCTTATTAGATGGTCGTACCCTGTATCCTCACGTATCTCCAAAAGTTGGCGCGATTGGATTGAATAACCGTGCCAATTTTTCACAGTCCTACTGATCCCTCTAACAGACAATTGGCATTGTGGGAACTATGATATTGACGCTGTATTTTTCGAAGCGGCAGATACAAGATTGTCGATAGATGTAGAGANAAAGGTTCTAAATGATCTTGGAGAAAAGGTACACAGATTAGGCTAGATGTTAGTTGAACGTCCNGCACTAGGAAGAGTAATAACCAATACCCAGGCCGGACGCTGGTCAGAAGAAATACCGTTCGCATATTACGTGCTATACATATGCTCATATGCTTATGATATGCGAAAAAGGAGAATACTAAACGACAATGAATGGTCTGGTTGGTTGCAATGGATGAGAAATTGTTTCCAACAAGGAACAATAAAGGAACATTGGAAAACGATTCAATCAGAAAAATGGTTTGACCCTGATTTTCAGAATTTCATAAACAGAGAAGTAGCTACATCATGATCCCGAGAGGATCCCCCTCCTTCCCTTCACTTTTAATACTTCAATTCCTAAAGGATTGCAGTAGCATTATTCCCATATTGAGTCTATTAACGGAAGAAGATTTATAAACGAGGGAAATTGAATCATGGAAGGGATTTGCAGATAGATTGGTAGATAAAGATAGACAGACATTTATGAAGATGCTATTTGACTGTTACAAATATTCAAAGGCAATTAATGCAAAAGGCGCCTTTTCCATCAGACCTGAAATCATTGCACTCTTGCTTACACAGCATAAATTCAAAGAATGGTTTGAAAACTATCAATCAATTAATCGATTTAATTAAAGCAAACTGATTAGGGCGCGCATCAAATTGTTCTGCAATCATTTTTGATTTATTTTTTGGTAGAAATGTTTATCAGTATGTACCACGTGGTACTAGTATGGTAGGTGCAAATGAGACCGATAAAACAGAAAAGGTTGGCATTACCTTACCAATTTCTCTGCTAAAACGAACAGACAAGGCGCGCGGCGACATCCCTAGAAGTACATTCATCAAAAAGGCAGTTCAGCAATATCTGAGGAAGTAGGATAAGTGATCCCATAAATCATCTGGAATCTTTCTAATAGGTGATAGATGTCTCCTTCTCTTATAGTAACAAGTCACAAATGCAAAGATAACGTCTTCAAGCTATATTCCTATCTATTTTTGGGATAGGCTCTAATTCAAGCCTTTCTGATGATTATCTTGTATTCTGAATTTAATTGGTTTGCTTAATCAATCGCAATGGATCGGATTTATTTTTGATTTTGCGAGATGGAATAAACTCATCCAAATAGCTGACCGCATAAAATTCGATCGATGATAACCAACCAGAAAGGTCGTTTTCAATGTGGCTTTCATATAAGCGCAGCATTAACCACATTCAAAAAATTATCTATTGTAGATGGCTTTTTTATTATATCTTTGGTCTTCTTTACATCAGGTAATATACTCAAAAGCTCCGGAACAGCATCTAACGCAGATACAAATAGGATCTTTATATTTCTATTAATTGCTTTTAATCTATAATAAAGCTGCAATCCGTTCAGTCCAGGCATTCTTATATCTAGAATAGCCAGATCATAATGTGATGGAGCAACGGTGGCAAAGTGTGCTAAAGCTTCAAGAGGATCTCCAAAAGCTTCAACATTAAAGCCTTGGGAGATCAATCCTGTTTTAAAGGTATAGAGAATGTCTTCTTCGTCGTCGACTAATAGAATAGTACGAGTCCTTTTTCTGTACATCTTATTAGTAAGTCGTTCTGAAGGTAACACATTCCGGCGTAACAAGAACACGTGGTGTCCTTCTGAACTATCCATTTTTTCAAAAAGAAAATAGGTTTCGAGAGAAGGACGCAGAGGTATCGACTGTATCAGCTCATATAGATCTTTTCCAATTACTAGACCATTTGGAGGTGCCAGTGAATTTATCTTTGAACACCTATTCACAGTCGGTCCGAACAAATCAATGGTATTAGATCGTTTTTCTATAGCTACTTCTACCCTCCCATAATCAGCACTAATCCTATAGCTAACAATTGGTAAATCTTCTTCGTGCAATTTTTCATTCAATTGATCACGTGCTTCTATCATTGTTATACAACATTCTATTACTTCCCTAAAGGACTTTTCAGACAAAATATCGGGAAACCAAAACATCAAACTATCACCAACATTTTTTATAATCTCGGCCCCAAAATTTCTTGCTATTGCGGACATTGTGTTTAAAAAAATGCCATAATACAATCTGACCTTCTCTGAATCATTGATTTTAGAAGTAGTCCCCGTTGAATTCACAATGTCAACAAAACATACACAACAATCCTCTGATCTAATGAAGCGTACTTCGTCATCGATGCCACTGGATCGATCGTCGTAGTCATCAGGATGCTGTTTCACTGCCGGCATAATTCTAGTATCATCTAAACAAGCCAGTGTTATTTAAGCGATCGAAGTCTATATTCTGAGAGCTGCGGCGATTTTCGTAACCGTCATATTTTCATTTGCTCACTCTGCAATGACCATTTTCAGAGTATTTTTTTCAACTCACTATCTACTAGTTCTTTTGAACTACTACTATCATTTTTTTCGTATGTGATATATAGTGCAACAATTCACTATTTCTTAATATCGACAGCTATGATGGTTGAGATTGCCTTTTCTTATTCTGTCGCTGCGGATTTTGAATTCTTTCACATATTCTTATAAGGTAGGTTCACTCTCTTTTATCGTACTGCAGTCAGGAATAGATGCTACTTTGCTACACACAGTAGCCATTCATAAGCAAAAGTGTGATCACACCGTCAAATATCCAACGGGCATTACAGAGTCCTCAAATACATGGTAAATTAATCACCCAGGCCTCAAAACTGGGGATCAGTCCTCAACAACTTGCTAGCCGTGTGACGAGCAGTATGACTCATGCAGCAACTAATCCTGATGCAGAAGCACAATTCGCTCTAGGAAAGGGCTTATTCATTCCCGCTTGTGAGTATGCAGTGGATCAATTGCACAGTCAACCCCCAGAAACTGTAACAACCCCGTCGACGTCACCACCTCTTGTACCGGGGTCTATCCCTGTAAAAACTAGCCCACCGAATTCTCCTCAATGAAATGTGGTAAATCCACCAACGGGCATAATTCCGTTCACTCATCTGCAGTCTCCCGCTAATGAATTACCATGTAATACAAATCTAAACGCATGCAACCAAGGGTCGCCGTCACCCACCGAGACATGTCCAGACGGATCAACAATAAGTGCTAGCGGAACATGTTCGTCACCTCCATCGCTAACAGGCTGTGGTCCTGGTACTGATAACTCCACATGTCCTGCGACTACTACCACACCATCGTCTACACCACAACCATCAACTACTTCAGGATGTGGTCCTGGTACTGATAACTCCACATGTCCTGCGACTACTACCACACCATCGTCCCCACCACCACAACCACAAACATGTCCTGATGGAAGTCAATCAGACTCTAATGGTAACTGTCCTACACAACCATCACAACCATCATCCCCACCACCACAACCACAAACATGTCCTGATGGAAGGTCAACCAGACTCTAATGGAAATTGCGCAAGTTCTTCATCGGGATCCTCCTCCTCCTCGAGCAACCAATCAACATGTCCTGATGGATCAACCGTACATGTACGGCCAATTCCTCTTCCTCTTCAGGCTCTGATAATAGTGGCAATAGTAATGGAGGAGGAAGTAGTAACGATAATGGAGGGAATAGTAATAGCGGTGGCAGTAACTCCGACAACAGCGGTAACAGTAATGGAGGGAGTAGTAGCAGTGCAGGAGGAAACAACAGTGTCAATGGAAACAGCCCTGGTGTGCGAAGCGTGGATGTGAACAAAATATTTCTACTGATTATTGCAATGGGTGGTATTTGGATTAGGCGCGTCGTCATTGACATATGCATGTCAATGCCCCTCTTATGGACTGCCATTCTGTCCAGCGGTTGACAATGCCACTATGTCAGTACCTAAACAGCACTACAATGCTACTTTTCTTTCAGAATGGGAAGACAGTTTTAATGCTAATTAGCCAGAGGGCTGTGGATTTGGTAGAGCAACATGTAATATTGTTAAGTTCATTGCAATTATTTGTTTTAGTTTTGGGCGCGCCTCATATTTTTGCACAGACTCATACTCAGTCACAATTTAAGGCATGTTTTTTACCCGATGTATGTACCCCGTGTGTGAACGGTGCAAGTAATTTTACATCATGTGCAATATGTGATCACAATCAGCCCACTTCCATGTCAGTAAAGAATTTCGTTGCTCATATTAAAACACATCCTGAATATCGGTTTATTGATCCCAACTCACTTCAATAGTTGAATCCAACTGATCCACGCGAATTGTTTATCTGGGGCCCTTATAGTGTCTTTAGAACTTGTGATTATCGAGTGGAATCACAATGGGCGGCCAAATTATCCAATCAGACGCGCTCCAATTGATGAATTCCGCGCAGGCTGTTCAGAATAGGAAAGAGCCGATAAAAGTAGGAATAAATCCCGTCTTTCCAAAAAGCAACGGAGAAAGTTCTATTTATACGTTCGTGATTGTGCTTCCAGTTTGATAGCACTAAAATGCAAGTTGCATCAGTCCAAGCAAAAATGGGACAAAAGTTGTATAGAAATCCTGAATTCAAAATACGGCTGAGCGTGGACTGTTCCGGAATCGGGACATATATTGAACGCTATAATATAGTTACGTTCATATTTTATCCAACCCAAAAGCGGGCCAAAAAAACTGTTATGGAATCATTCCTACTTCGCCAAATCCAAAGTGATAATAGTTCTTGGACTTGTAGTCTGACCGCAATCCTAAAGTTTCCATCGCTACAAAAAGTCTTTTCCATTCTCCTTTCGTACCAAAAGCGCGCAATTCTCGCATCGATAGAACCAATCATTAAAGTTCTCTATAGGAATATTACATCGAGAACAATTAGGCCGCGCCATCTTTCATTCGCCAGAAGTCCTTGTAAATACTCCATCGGTTCGTTCATCAAGGCATCGATTGCAATAATATTCAGACCAAGTATCATCGTCTCCCACTTCATTCATCTCTTTTTCATCGAGAAAATATTCCCATAATTCCATGCAACGTTGATCACAAATATCACAGTAATCACTCAATGACTAATCCTTCCTGATGTTTGATTTGAGCAAGACATACTTCGCAAATATCTCCATTCTCTGTCACTTCATACTTTCCGCAAATATTGCATTTTATCAAATTGCTCCCTGTCTCCTGTGTCGATTCTAGCCTATTTACACATGATAGCACCCAATAGGGTGGGTGGGGAGTAGTCTTCCTGTTTCATAAGCAAGTGCTATATTGCTTAATGCCTTTCCATCAATGACCGATACAGGCCTCAGATACCAATGGATACTGTGATTTGTCGAATAATTATTATTAATTCAAAATGGAATATCCATCAATGCCAAGTAAAGAAAATAAAAGAATACGTAACGGCTTAGCGAGAGAATGCGTAACGAGATACTGTCAAAAACAATTCCTTCGCTGGATTTTGTAGTCATGAGCAAGGAAGATAAAGAACGGTTAGAGAGGATCACCCGACTTTTAGAACAGGCACAATCATCCCGAAAAGTGCCAAATGTTGTAATCAATGCTGAAATCAATAGGAAGGCTGACAAATTCTTAATTGATTTAGGATTGGAATCGAGTTTTTTGCTTTTCAATGAATTTATTCATTTGTTTCACAGCCTCAAACGGTACGGTTTATAACTTTACGTCCGTCTCGTCTTCTGATCGCCGCTATACGCTGAATAACCACGCGTACAAATGTAGTTAAACAGAAAAATTTCTTTTTCTTTTTCAATTGTTCATTAAGCGTAAATATTCTTTTTCTTCTAAAATATTTATGAGAATAGGAGCGATTCATACATTCCCTGGATTGGCTTTGGCCCTGGTTTTCGTTTTCTTAGTACCAAATTCGGCCATGGCCAATTTCCGATTATCAATCAGGATATGATGATGGATTTTCCGCCGCGCAGGCTAGTCATGGCGTTTATGCCATTGGCGACGCATGTGAAAATCAAAGCACTCAATATTGCAATGGATTTTTAGCCGGATACAATACCGAGTTCTTTACACTCTATAAAAATTTACCAGAAACAGTGACTGTTCATGAGCCTGGACGGACGGTTGTGGTTGTCCATCCGCATGAGTTCTTCCACACACATCCGAATGTTATAGTTGTCCACAGACCATTCTTTGTTCATCATCCTCACCCACAACATTTCTTAATTGGGCCTGGGCAGGGTCACCACTTTTCAGAAGGCCACCACAATCACGGGCATTAATAGCATCAAGGCGCGCGCGATTCCATCACAATTAAGCCGTCGATAAAAAGAAACTATTTGGACGAGACTGAAGTGGAGCGCGCCTAATCGAGTTCTGTTCTGAAGACTAGCAAAATGCAATCCTCGAACTTCCCATTCTTTGTAAAACAGAGAAAGACCATTTAAAAGTATTTGAGAACGATTCGAGTAATAAAGTCCAGGCCTAGTTTGGATCAAGAATTTCAAATTATTGTCGTGATTTAATATCCAATGGAAAAATATCTCCTAGGAGTTTTATAAGGAGGAGTTGCTTCTGTAAATTGATAACTTGTGACTGAGACAAAAGAATCCAACAATTACTTGCTAACTAGTGACTGAGACAAAAAGAATCCAACAATTACTTGCTAACTACTATCTTCTAGTAGATCGTATTAACGAAATACACATATGCCTGTAATTTTTGCTGACTCTTCTAGGACATGATCACAAGATGCACATTTCCCCTAGCGATAAAAAGTCTACATCTAGGACATGTCATGCTACTAGCATGATAATGCAAAGTAGTGTTGCAACTTTTACACCTCATTAGATAGTGTTACCCTGATTCGTAAGTTCGGTCAGTAATATATGTTGAACTTAAATAAGCAATCCACTTAAACTTCAACTTCTATGTATTGTATTGTAACTATTCTATGAAGCGGGCTGATCCTTTATTCTTTGATTTTACCGAACATAAAAACCACAATTTATTCTCTAATGGGAGATTAGGGCAATTTTCAAAAGTATCAGACCAATAAATCCGATAGGAATATTTTGGAAAAGCCAATACTCGCGATGTCCTACTGCCAGTATTTGATGGGCCAATTAATTTCATGTCATGAAAGAATCTCTGTCCTAAACCATACCGTTCAATGTAATTGAAATCAATCAATATTCAAGCGGGGCAATGCCATGTCATTGCTCCACCGTTGGTTCAACAATTTATTCAATATTTCTTTCAATAAGAGTGGGTATCACTACAGATATTTCAATGTCTGGTGTACATAAAGAGGACTCTTCAAGTTTCATGTATTTTTATTTAATCAAATAGGAGAAACCACCATGAAACGAATTATAAGAATTATTTCTATTAATAAGTAATTCAAAATGATATGCATTGTCTTATAATTGCATAGAAAAAGATGTTTAGTAAATCTTGATTTAGTCAAAAAGAACCTATCCTAATGACATTTCTGGACACATGAGTTAGCAAAGTTGCATTGATTGTGACATCATTGACTATCTTCCTATCC
>AF_2010_repII_A100DRAFT_1000056_pt1 | contig 16932 bp, 20 predicted proteins | sample AmaForreplIIA100_FD_9198 | JGI IMG/M metagenome (IMG submission 9198) | reverse complement strand
AGGCGCCTCCCAGTCAATCGTTAACAAGCCGGCGTATTTGCTTGGCTGCAGCGTTGCCCGTTTACCCGCCTCGTGTTAGGCGGGACGGCGTCTGGAGGCCTCAATGCCCCGTCCGTTAGTTATTGCACCGTCGATACTTTCCGCCGATTTCGCCAAGTTGGGGGATGAGATCCGTGCGATTGAAGCTGCGGGGGCCGACTGGATCCATGTCGACGTCATGGACGGCCACTTTGTCCCGAACATATCGATCGGGCCCGTGGTCGTTCAGGCAATCCGCCCAATCACGAAGAAAACACTCGACGTCCATCTTATGATCGCGCCATGTGATCCATATCTTGAGGCTTTCGCGAAAGCCGGATCGGACATCATTACGGTTCACGTCGAAGCCGGTCCGCACGTTCATCGCTCGCTGCAAGCAATCCGCAGCCTCGGCAAGAAGGCCGGGGTCACCCTGAACCCTGCCACGCCGGTGTCGAGCATCGAGCATGTGATCGACTTGGTTGACCTCATTCTCATCATGTCGGTCAACCCGGGTTTTGGGGGTCAGGCGTTCATTCCCGCAGCCATCGACAAGCTGCGCGACGTGCGGACGCTGGTTGGGGCACGCCCCATCGATATCGCGATCGACGGAGGAATCACTTCTGACAACGCGGCTCGAGTCGTGCAAGCTGGGGCGAATGTGTTGGTCGCCGGATCGGCCGTGTTCAAGGGTGGCAACTATAAGGGCAACATCGCAGTGATCCGCAACGCTGCGGCCCTCGCACGCGGGGAAGCAGCGTGACCATCGCGCGTTATTCCCGCCCGGAGATGACTGCGGTCTGGTCGCCGGAAACCAAATTCCGAATCTGGTTTGAGATCGAAGCTCACGCGGCGGACTCCATGGCGGAGCTCGGCACTATCCCGAAAGAGGCCGCAAAGAAAATCTGGGAAAAAGGCAATGCCGCGAAGTTCGACGTCGCCCGCATTGATGAAATCGAGGCAGAGGTCAAGCATGACGTCATCGCTTTCCTGACCCATTTGTCCGAAATCGTCGGACCGGAAGCGCGGTTTGTGCATGCAGGTATGACCTCGTCCGATGTGCTGGATACCTGCTTCAACGTGCAACTCGTACGGGCGGCAGACATCCTCATTGCTGATGTCGACAAACTCCTTGCTGCACTCAAACGGCGCGCCTTCGAACACAAGTTGACGCCGACCGTTGGACGTTCGCACGGCATTCATGCCGAACCGACCACCTTTGGTCTCAAACTGGCTTACGCCTATGCCGAATTTTCTCGCGCTCGTGAGCGTCTTGTCGCTGCACGGAAAGAGGTCGCAACTTGCGCCATCTCCGGGGCGGTGGGGACATTTGCGCAGGTCGACCCGCGCGTCGAAGCTCATGTAGCCAAGGCCATGGGGCTATCGGTAGAGCCGGTTTCAACGCAGATCATTCCGCGTGACCGCCATGCCATGTACTTCGCCACCCTTGGCGTTGTTGCGTCTTCGATCGAGCGGCTTGCAACTGAGATTCGTCATCTGCAGCGCACCGAAGTTCTCGAAGCTGAGGAGTTCTTCTCCGAGAAGCAAAAGGGCTCCTCGGCAATGCCGCACAAGCGAAATCCTGTTCTTTCGGAAAACGTTACCGGGCTTGCCCGCATGGTGCGGGGTTACGCCCTGCCCGCGATGGAAAACGTCGCGCTTTGGCATGAGCGCGACATCTCGCATTCTTCGGTCGAACGCATGATCGGACCCGATGCGACGGTGACGCTCGATTTCGCCCTGGCGCGGCTTGCCTCAATCATCGACAAACTCATCGTCTACCCGGCCGCCATGCAAAAAAACCTCGATAGGCTCGGCGGACTTATTCATTCGCAGCGCATACTCATCGCGCTTACACAAAAAGGTGTTTCGCGCGAAGACGCCTATCGTCTCGTTCAGCGCAACGCCATGAAGGTTTGGGGCGGCGAGAGCAATTTCCTTGCGCTGCTTAAGGCCGACAAGGACGTTCGGGCCAAGCTCACGGAAAAGGATCTGGAAGCCAATTTCAACCTCGACCATCATTTCAAGTACGTCGATACGATCTTCAAGCGCGTGTTCGGAGCCGCCTGACCTCGCCAGCGCAATGTCGCATGCCCCAACCATTCTGGTTTTTGATTCAGGGCTCGGGGGCCTTACGGTATTCCGCGAAACGAAAGTCGCGCGTGCGGACGCACGCTTTGTCTATCTCGCGGATGACGCTGGCTTCCCTTACGGCGATCTGACCGAGGACAAACTCGTGGCTCGCGTCACTGAGGTGGTCGCCGACGCAGTCGGTCGGCACAAACCGGACTTGGTGGTCGTGGCATGCAACACGGCATCCACGCTAGCCCTTGCGCAATTGCGATCGCGCTTTGCAGTGCCCTTTGTTGGCACCGTGCCGGCCATCAAGCCGGCCTGCGCCAGATCAAAGAGCAGGCGCGTTGCCGTGCTGGGGACGCAAGCCACGGTCGGACGCGAGTATACTCGAACCCTGATCCGCAAATTCGCCGCCGGCTGTGACGTGCATCTGGTCGGCTCACCACGCCTTGCCGGGTATGCGGAAGCGGAACTCGCCGGCGAGGCAGTCGGCGACGACGCCCTCAAAGTCGAAACCGCCGGTTGTTTCATAAACGCCGATGGCCGGCGGACTGACACGATCGTCCTTGCTTGTACCCACTACCCCTTGCTGCTCGATCGCTTTCGCGCCGTCGCGCCATGGAGCGTCGATTGGCTTGATCCAGCACCGGCAATAGCCCGTCGGGTCGCGGAACTGCTGCGTGAGCGGCCGCCACACTCGGCACCCAGAGCTCCAGTGATCGAATTCACCTCCAAGCGGACGCCCTCTCCGACACTGAGGCGCACGCTCGGCTCATTTGGTTTCTAGCTAGAGACATGTGGCCAGACCTCAAGCGCACCGCGCCAGATCATGTCGAATGAAACGTAAAGGATGATCGCAAGCCCGACGTAAGCGATCCAGCGATGGCGGTTGAGCAGCCGGGCGATGAAGTTCGCCGCCACGCCCATCAGAACGATTGAGAGCACCAGACCGAATACCAGGGCCGCTGGATGGTCGCGCGCGGCGCCCGCCACCGCTAGCACGTTGTCGAGCGACATCGAAATATCTGCGATCACAATTTGCCAAGCCGCTTGCGCAAATGTTTTGTGTGGCGCTTTGCCGTCACCCGTTGACAGAGCGGCCTCCGCTTCCTTGTGGTCAGGACCGCGCAACTCACGCCACATCTTCCAACACACCCAAAGTAGTAGAATGCCGCCAGCGAGAAGGAGGCCCACGATCTCCAGCAACTCGATCGCAATACCGGCAAAAGCTATTCGCAGGACCGTAGCGGCGATAATACCGACGAGAATCGCACGGGAGCGCTGCTCTCGAGGCAAGCCTGCCGCGGCAAGACCAATCACGACGGCATTGTCGCCGGCCAGCACTAGATCGATCATGATCACCTGGATAAGCGCGGCGATCGCGCCTTGCGAAAATATATCGAGATCAATCATCCGCTCTGCTCCTGGGTGGCGTCAGCCGCATGTATTCAACGATCGCCTCGATCTCCCCGAGGATAGCGGCGGCACAGCCGATAAGGGTAAATGCGCCGGCGAGATTCCACGCGGAAGGCTTAAGGCGCGCGCTCCTAGGTCTATGCAAACTGGCGACGAGGGCCAGACAAGCCGCTGAGGTGAGCGCACAAATACTGAAGGCCGGCAACACGACTGGCCGCGGCAACAGGACGACTAGCGTGACCAGTGAGACGGTCACGCTCGCCACGAAGGCCAGAATTGCAAACCGCGGGTTGTGGCCGTCTGGGTTCTTGCGGCGTGATCTTTGTAGGAATTCCGTTCGGCGCATCGGGCCCTGCTGCGGATATTATCAGTCCGACATCGCAGCCACTTGGCTGCCAGAGGGGCCCGGCCTGATGGCCATTTAGATGGCCTATTGACGCGCACTCGACAAGCAAGGGACCTGCGACCAAGCAGCTCAGCTGTAAAGAAATACCACCGGCTACAGGGTTTGACAGACGCGACGATCGCTCCTAAAACCCGCGCGCCCGGCGGATTTCAGGTTCGCCGGGCGTTTCGCGACCCGCGGCAAAGCCTTGCGCTTACGAGGTTTTTGCCTGTCGGTTCCGGCCCTGCCGGGACAGAGGAGGGCGCGATCCTCAGCAACAGAAAACGACAATCGAGGACGCGAATGACCAAGCGCATGGAATCCAAGTACAAGATCGACCGCCGGATGGGCGAGAACATCTGGGGTCGACCGAAAAGCCCGGTAAACCGGCGTGAGTATGGCCCAGGGCAACACGGCCAGAGGCGCAAGAGCAAGCTCTCCGACTACGGCGTACAGCTCAAAGCCAAGCAGAAACTGCGTGGCTATTATGGAAATATCTCCGAGCGGCAGTTCCGCGGCATCTACCAGGAAGCCCGGCGCCTCAAGGGCGACAGTGGTGCACACATGATCGGCTTGCTTGAGCGCCGACTGGATGCGCTCATCTTCCGCGCCAAATTCGTTCCAACGGTATTCGCGGCGCGCCAGTTCATCAGCCACGGCCATATCCGCGTGAATGGCAAGCGCGTTACCATCCCGAGCTATCGCGTAAAGGTGGGCGACGTAGTCGAGGTCAAGGAGAAGTCGAAGCAGCTCGCGTTGGTTCTGGAAGCCCAGGCTTTGGCCGAACGTGACGTGCCCGACTATATCGAAGTCGACGGGTCGAAATTAACCGCTAAGCTCGCGCGCATCCCAGTGCTCTCCGACGTGCCCTATGCGGTTCAGATGGAGCCGCATCTGGTGGTGGAATATTACTCACGCTGATCGCTGAGGCAGGCTTGACAAAATGGGCCGGCGCAATCGCGCTGGCCCATTTCTTTTCCCATCGATTCGCTGGTGTGCCAGAGCCGGTCCGCCGCCAAAGTTATCTCCCCTGACTAGTACACAGCTTATTTTGTGGCGGGCCTGCGACAATTCTCTACATTTAGTGGTCAAAACGCGCTAATAACATTGCGCGGTCCTCGAATCAGAGGGCTCGCCTAGGGAGACTCCGCAATGAAAGGGATCGATACCATTAAAGAGTGGGTCGGGGCGTTGACGGAATTAGCTCTGATGTTGCTGGCATTGGCGATCGTGCTTTCGTTGCTGGTCGGCGCCAATCTACCGTTCTTCGGCGCTGTAACAGCGAACATCATGGCCTGGGTGAAAGACATGGGCGGGAACGGTCTCGTCGGTCTGATCACACTCGGCATTGTCCTCTGGTTGTTCTCGAATCGGAAAATGGCCTGACGCCGGCGTCCGGCTAGCCTGATCAGGCTTTGCTGACGCAATCGGGGTGGGGGGCGACGCTCCCCACCTTTAAGCCGTATGTGTCATCAAGAGGTTTGCCATGCGCAAATTCATGGCCAATGCAAAAGTAATCTTATGGGAGTTCGTCGAGCTTGGCTTCGTCACCATTCTCGCGATCATGTTGATCTACCTGATCCTTGGGCAAGGCTCCGGGGTCTTTGTGACGTCGGTCGCCGACAACGTCACGAAGTTCGCGAGCGGCGTGCCAACGCAGAGCTTGATCGGACTGGCGCTGGTTCTGGGCGTCATCTACCTGATCATGAATCGCCTGAACCGCACGCGTTAGTAGAAAACCTCCCGCGTTGACTGCTTTCCATCCCGCTTCTGGTGGCGGGATACGCTGCTTTGGCGTAGAAGGCACAAGCCTTCGGGAAAGCCGCCACCCATGCTGAACCGCCGCACGTTTCTTGCCGCCACTGCCGCAAGCGTCGCAACTGGCCCCCTGCCCGCTTTCGGGGCGGCACCTTATGCGTTCAGTCATGGGACGTTTAGCGTGACGGTCGTCAGTGACGGCCATCTCTTATTGCCGACGAGTTTTCTTGCGCCTGAAGCACCGCCAGCCGAACGCGAGCCCCTACTCAAGGCTGCCGGACAAACTGGCGAGCAATACAACTCACCTACCAATGTGACCCTGATCGCGGCGGGACAGGATCTCATTCTTGTCGATATGGGATCCGGCGACCGCTTTATGCCCACCGCAGGCAAGCTGTGGGAGAATCTCAAGGCAGCCGGCCTCGACAAGGGGAAGATCACGAAAGTGATCTTCACTCACGGTCATCCTGATCATCTTTGGGGCACCGTCGATGAACTCGACGAACTGGTGATTCCGGATGCCACGTTTTTCGTCGCAAGCGCGGAATGGGATTTTTGGAGCAGCGAAAATGCAACGCGCGGGCTCCCGCCTGAACGCGCAGGGTTCGTCACCGGCGCGCGGCGCAATTATGCTTCGATCAAGGAAAAAGTCAGAATGGTGAAGGCTGGTGACGAGATCGTTGCCGGCCTGCGCGTCATCGATACCCCGGGCCACACGCAAGGCCATGTCTCCTTCGAACTTACAGGCGGCGAAGGCCTTATTGTGGGTGGTGACGTACTCACCCATCCGATGATTTCGTTCCAGTATCCCGAATGGAAGCCCATCGCAGATCACGTACCGGATCAGGCGATAGCGACGCGGCGCAAACTATTGGACCAACTTGCCAAAGACAGATCGAAATTCATTGGCTTCCACCTGCCCTATCCGGGCGTTGGAACGGTCGAACGCAAGGATAGTGCCTACCGGTTCGTGCCCGCGGCCTAGTATGGGGCTGGCATCATAAGCACCAAAAGTGCTCCCGCGGCCGGCAGCCAAGCGACCGCCAGCGCGAGGCCGGTCTTACTCCTCTTGTTGAAGACAAATCCCGCTATGGGCGCCGCCAAACAGGCGACCACGGCCGCAATGAAAGCGACGGCCGCCAGCGCACCTGCGTGCGCACTTTCCGGACCGCCCCCGAGCCAAAAGCCAGAGACGCCAATCAACAGCGCCGCAAGCGCGCCGTCGACAACCGTCGCAACAACAAGCAGAAATATCACCACGCGCGCAGATACGGGGGTCAGGCGCTCTGGCGCACTGAAACGCCTTTGTCCTTCAGAGACTGCTGCAGTTCACCGGCTTGGAACATCTCGCGCACGATATCGCAGCCGCCCACAAACTCGCCCTTGACGTAAAGCTGCGGGATCGTAGGCCAGTTCGAGTAGCTTTTGATGCCGTTTCGGACCTCCTCGGACTCAAGCACGTTGATGCCTTTGTAAGCGACACCGAGATGGTCAAGGATCTGAACCACCTGTCCTGAAAATCCGCACATCGGAAACTGTGGTGTTCCCTTCATGAACAACACCACATCATTTCCCTTCACCTCGTTCTCGATGAATTGCTCGATGCCCATGGAATCCCATCCTGTTGGGCGGCGCGGGCCGCCTCGCATACCAATATATGTATCCCAGAAGACGCCGCCAACCCAAGAGGCATTCAGGGTTTTATCGATTTTTTGGTGAGTAGAAGGTGCCTTCCACCTCGAAAAAGTCGTCTTGGTTCAGCGCTGTAACTTCCACAATCGTCCGCGGTGGATATGGCCCGCCCGACCAGAGCTCTTCCTGAACTTTGTTCACGAGCGGCCGCAATCGCTGCATGTCGGTGACAAAGACAGTGAGGCGAACGCAATCCGCAAAACCGGCGCCTTCGGTTTCTACAATCAGTTTCATGTTCAGAAACGCTTGACGGATTCGCGCCTCATCGCCGTCAATCAGTCGATTATTCACAGGATTGATGCCACGCATGCCGGCGACAAATACAAAATCGCCGGCACGCGCGCCGAGGCTCCAGGTGCCAGTTGGCGCAATCGCATCTTTAGGCGTGAGAACGCGAACGCCCTTCCCTAAACCCATCAAGGCGTGCCGGTCTGCAAAGCGAGAGCGTGCAGGACACCGCCCATCTGGCCTCTGAGTGCCTCGTAAACCAGTTGGTGCTGCTGGACCCGCGATTTACCCTTGAACGAGGCAGAAATTACAGTCGCCGCGTAATGATCACCGTCGCCGGCGAGGTCACGGATCGTCACCTGCGCATCTGGAATGTGCGCCTTGATCAACCGCTCGATTTCACCGGCTTGCATGGCCATGGCCGGACCTCGTTCATTGTTAAAGCTCGCCAGCCATATAGGTTGGCAGCCAAGACTCGAAACGCTTTCGCAGAATCGTGACTAGGATGGGACGCTCTCCCGCAAGCGTCAATGCGTCACCCCCCGTCTTCCCGATAGTCCATACAGGCACGCTGACGGCCCTAGCGCGCGCCAGGACGGCTTCTGCCCTTTCCGCGGGCACTGTGATCACATAGCGCGCCTGATCTTCGCCGAACCAATGGGCATGGGACGGAATATCCGACGGTGCCGCGGACAGCTCGGCTCCAATACTGGAGGCCATTGCCATCTCCGCGATGGCAACGAGCAGCCCACCGTCGGAAATGTCGTGGGCCGCCGTCGCGATGCCATCGAGGATCACCGCGCGCACGAAATCACCATTCTCGCGCTCTTCCGCGAGATCAACAGGAGGAGGAGCGCCCTCTTCCCGTCCGCAGACTTCGCGCAGATAAAGCGATTGCCCGAGCCAGCCTGTCGTTTCTCCGACCAGCAGTATGGTCTCGCCTGTTCGCTTGAAAGCGAGCGTCGCTGATTTTTTGAAATCATCAATCAGACCGACGCCGCCGATTGAAGGCGTTGGCAAGATCGCGCAACCGTTGGTTTCGTTGTAGAGCGAAACATTTCCGGACACGACCGGAAAGTCGAGTGCCTTGCATGCTTCCGCGATTCCGCGGACACAACCCACGAATTGGCCCATGATCTCCGGCCGCTCGGGATTGCCGAAATTGAGATTGTCGGTGATGGCTAGCGGTTTAGCTCCGACGGCGGTTATGTTGCGCCAACATTCTGCAACCGCCTGCTTGCCGCCTTCGACTGGGTCGGCCTCGCAGTAGCGTGGCGTAACATCCGTGGCAAGGGCGAGACCTTTCGGGCCACCCTCGACACGAACCACCGCGGCATCACCACCCGGTCGTTGCACCGTGTTGCCGAGGATGACGTGATCGTATTGCTCCCAAACCCAACGCTTCGAACAAAGATCAGGCGCTTCCAGCAATTTCTCCAATGCCTCAAGAGTACCGACAGGCGCATGAACGCTTTCAGCACGGATCTCTTCCGGCTTTGCCGCATTGACGAAAGGCCGCTTGTACTCCGGCGCCTGGTCGCCGAGCTCTTTAATAGGCAAGTCCGCCATGACGTCGCCGCCATGACGTACGACAAAGCGCTTTGTCGGAGTCGTCTCCCCCACGACAGCAAAGTCGAGNCCCCACTTGCGGAAGATTNCTTCGGCTTCTTTTTCTTTTTCTGGCTTGAGCACCATGAGCATGCGCTCCTGGCTTTCGGACAGCATCATTTCNTAGGCGCTCATGCTCTCNTCGCGACANGGGACCTTGTCGAGGTCGAGTGTGACGCCAAGATCGCCCTTTGCGCCCATCTCCACCGCNGAGCAAGTCAAACCGGCGGCGCCCATNTCCTGAATNGCAATGACGCAGTNNTTCTGCATGATCTCAAGACAGGCCTCGAGCAGCAGCTTCTCNGAGAACGGGTCACCGACCTGCACGGTCGGACGCTTGCCCTCGGAGTCGTCNCCAAACTCCGCCGANGCCATCGACGCGCCGTGAATCCCGTCGCGNCCGGTCTTGGAACCAAGATAGACGATCGGCATGCCCACGCCTGAAGCGGCCGCATAAAAAATCTGATCTTTGCGAGCGATGCCGACGGCCATCGCGTTGACGAGGCAATTTCCATCATAGCGTTGGTGGAAACGCACCGACCCGCCGACCGTGGGCACACCGAACGAATTCCCGTACCCGCCAATCCCAGCAACCACACCGGATACCAGGTGTCGTGTCTTCGGATGTGCCGGAGCGCCGAATGAGAGCGCATTCAGACATGCGATTGGCCGAGCGCCCATGGTGAACACATCACGCAGGATTCCACCGACACCGGTTGCCGCACCCTGATACGGCTCGATGTAGCTCGGGTGGTTGTGGCTTTCCATTTTGAAAACGCAGGCGAGTCCGTCGCCTATGTCGATGACGCCGGCATTCTCGCCGGGCCCCTGGATTACCCACGGGCTCTTGGTCGGCAGAGTCCTCAAGTGGACCTTGGAAGATTTGTACGAGCAATGCTCGTTCCACATCGCGGAAAAAATGCCGAGCTCGGTCAACGACGGCTCGCGGCCTATCAGCCTAAGAATACGGTCGTATTCGTCGGGCTTGAGCCCGTGCTCGGCGACCAGTTCGGGCGTGATGCGATGTTCGTTGCGATTCACGGTCTATGCCGCCCGATCGAGCGCCTCGACCAGGCCAGCAAACAGTCCGCGCCCGTCGGTCGGACCGATCGCAGCTTCAACGTGGTTTTCAGGGTGCGGCATCATGCCGAGCACGTTACCCTGTTCATTCACAATACCGGCGATCGCATTGATCGCGCCGTTGTGATTCCAGTTTGGATCAATCATGCCGTCGGGCGAGGAATAGCGAAACAGCACGTGACCTTCACCCTCGAGTTTCGCGATCGTTTCGCCGTCGGCAATGTAGTTTCCCTCTCCATGGGCCACCGGTACGCGGACAACCTGACCGGCATTGTAGCCGCACGTAAAGGGTGTGTCGGAGCGCTCCACACGCAGGTAGACGTCGCGGCAGATGAAGCGCAGATTTTCGTTGCGCATCAGAACGCCAGGCAGCAGACCGGCTTCGCACAAGATCTGGAATCCGTTGCACACTCCAAGCACCAATCCGCCCTTTGTGGCGTGTGCACGCACCGCGTCCATGATGGGACTACGTGCCGCAATGGCGCCGCAGCGAAGATAGTCGCCGTAGGAAAATCCGCCGGGGATTACGACCAGATCCGTACCAGCAGGAAGCGCCTTCTCCGCGTGCCACACCATCGAGGGCTCGCGGCCGGACACAAGACGTAGTGTGCGCGCCATATCGCGCTCGCGATTGATCCCCGGAAAGACGAGAACGGCAGCCTTCATCCCAACACGTCCACGCGATAGTTCTCTATAACGGTATTGGCCAAAAGCTTGTCAGCAGCCTGTTCAAGCAGGGCTTCGGCCTTGGCCCGATCGCCCCCCTCGATTTCGATGTCAAAAACCTTGCCTTGGCGAACGCTGGAGACGCCGGCAAGGCCAAGGGAACGCAGCGCGCCCTCGATAGCCTTACCCTGGGGGTCGAGAATTCCGGACTTCAAGGTGACGGTTACGCGAGCTTTCATAGGTTTTTTCAGGCGATTCCGGTCCCGGTGACCTGACCTAGCATCCACCACGGGCCGCCTCAACTGTGTGGTCGAACACTACACAGGTCATAAGCCGAAGGTCTTATTTCAAGGTCGAGGCCATCCAGGAACGTGGCCAAACCTCGACGTGCTTAGGCCCCGGTCCTGCAAGTCCACGCACCATTGCATCCAATCGATGGTGGTCTACCTTTCGGCTCGCGGTGCGGGGGATTTCGGCGACGTTGATAAAGCGAATCCTTCTCTACAGTCCAATTGTCGACCCGCACTGTAAGCGTCCAGACTTCCTCAATACCGAACTCACTAGGCACGCGAACGCGAGTGCCTCACGCAGACTGTGGTGATCCATAAGCAGCTCTTCGATGAGGCGCGGACTAACCTCGCGGTGATCATCAACATATTTTCGTCAGAGACATAGCCGATGTCCCGGTATCGAAATATCCATCGCGAAAAGGAGTTTCTGTCTCTGAGAACTCACTTAAGTATCGATCAACACTGACTGGCGTTCGCACCAGTAACGATCCTTCGTCGCACGCTCGTCTACCTCGCCGGTGGCCTAGTCTTCGGCGCGTGGATAACAGCATCATTGCAAACGTCGACGACGGCGGACTGGTCGGCTCATTCCTCGACGATAAGATGAGACTCGGATGGACGGCCGGGGTGGGTGTCAGACACATGTTCACACCGCATTGGACCCTCCGCGGCGAGTGGCGTTATGTCGATTTGGGCACTCACACCGCGCAGTGCGTGCACGGCAACAGCGTCTGCGCAGGCGCCCACGCAGATTTCAGTAACTCGCTAATGCTTGGTTTGGTGGGCGTCGCTTACAAGTTCTAGGCGCCATGGCCATGAAAGACCAATGGCCGGCAAACCCGGCCATCGCACCTATCGATACGGCTATCCTCGTCAGCCTTTCACGAGAACCGGCCCCGTGCCTTGCGGGCGCTCGCCTTCGCTCATGATGCCAAGACGCTTGGCCACTTCAGTATAGGCCTCGAGCAAGCCGCCGAGATCGCGACGGAAGCGGTCCTTGTCGAGCTTATCGCTGGTCTTGATGTCCCATAGCCGGCAGCTGTCGGGAGAAATTTCGTCCGCTACGACAATGCGCATCACGTCGTTTTCCCAGAGCCGGCCGGTCTCCATCTTGAAGTCGACGAGGCGAATTCCAACGCCGAGAAATAGCCCGGAGAGGAAATCATTCACGCGGATGGCAAGCGCCATGATGTCGTCGATTTCCTGAGGCGAGGCCCAGCCGAATGCGGTGATGTGTTCTTCCGACACCATGGGGTCATTGAGCTTGTCGTTCTTGTAGTAGAACTCGATGATCGAGCGCGGCAGTTGCGTGCCCTCCTCGATGCCGAGCCGTTGCGCCAGCGAACCGGCAGCAACGTTGCGAACGACGACCTCGAGCGGAATGATTTCCACCTCGCGGATCAACTGCTCGCGCATGTTGAGCCGCCGTATGAAGTGAGTCGGCACCCCTATGTCGTTAAGGTGCTGGAATACATATTCCGATATCCGGTTATTGAGGACGCCCTTGCCCTCGATCACTTCATGCTTTTTGGCGTTGAAGGCAGTCGCGTCGTCCTTGAAGTGCTGAATCAGCGTTCCAGGCTCCGGCCCTTCATAAAGGACCTTCGCCTTGCCCTCGTAAATACGGCGACGACGGCTCATGGGCGTATACCGTGGTTTGTGAAAGTCCATCGGATGCCGTGGCTCCTTGTTGTGCAACTTTGCAAGATCCGCGGCTGCGGGACCGGACTGAAAGCGCTGGCCGCGCCAGCGGTCCGGGCACAAATTCAACCTAGCCGATCACCAAGGGCAGCACAATCACGCCTGCGTCACGTTTTCCACTTCGTAATTTCGCCGCAAACGAGCCGCCGGATGTTGCCTTGACGGTAAGCTGGCGATATGCAAGGCGGAAATTCACTTCATATGTACGCGACTTTGACAGTCGCGGGCCGCATGCTCGTTTCGCAAAGCCGGCAAAGATCTTTTGAAGCGAATTATGCGGAAGCAAAGTCAAAGAGGGCGGCATGACCACAACATTCGACAAGCGCGAAGAAGGCTTCGAAAAGCAATTCGCGCATGACGAGGAGCTTCGTTTCAAGGCAACGGCGCGCAGCAACAAAATGCTGGGCCTTTGGGCCGCCGGCATTCTTGGAAAGAGCGGGGCCGACGCGGAGGCCTATGCGAAGGAGGTCGTACTGGCCGACTTCGAACAGGCCGCTGATCACGACGTCGTGCACAAGCTAATCAAGGACCTACAGCCGAAAGGCATCACCGAGCAGCAGATTCGCACCCGAATGACCGAACTGCTCAGCGAGGCGGTCGCGCAGATCAAGAAGAGCGGCTAAGGTGCCAGCGTTTGCCCTCGCCCGACGCCTGCGCGCGGGCGAAACGGTCTTTGGGGCCTGGTGCATGCTTGGCTCCCCTGCTGTCGCCGAAACTATCGCTCGCGAGGGCTTTCCCGCAGTCGTACTCGATGCCCAGCATGGGCTTTGGGATGTTCCAACGCTGACAACAGGCATTGGTGCGCTCCACCATGCCGAATCGGCACCCGTCGTGCGGGTACCCCTCAATGATTTGGCACTTGTCTCGCGCGCGCTCGACTTCGGGGCGGAAGCGATCGTCGCGCCAATGATCAACAGCCCCGCCGACGCCCTTCGTTTCGCAAGCGCTGCGAAATACCCACCGCTTGGGGAGCGCAGCTGGGGGCCCCTGCGCGCGATGGCGCTGCAAAGCCCGCGCACAGCACCCGTTGACTACATGCGGGAGGCCAATGACGGCACCCTTGCCTTCGCCATGGTTGAGACGGTCGCCGCCCTCGCGTGCGTCGACACAATCGCGTCAACGCCCGGCATTGATGGGCTCTTCGTGGGACCATATGACCTCGCGACCGCACTTAGCGGCGGCTCGGCGCAAGATGTGCATGCTGCGCAGGTTGAGCAGGCGATCGACACGATCTGCGCCGCGGCAAAGAAGTCCGATAAAATTCCCGGCATCTATTGCCGAGACGCAGAGAGCGCCGTCGCCATGGCGAAACGTGGCTACCGTTTCGTCATAGCTGGAAACGACCAAACCACACTGCGTGCCGCCACCGCAACGCAGTTGAAGGCGCTGAAGAGCTGACTCACTGCACCTCCGGGAGGCCGGAAAATAGGTCGTCGAGCACTGTTGCAAGATCTCCCTCGACCGCCTCCGCTCTCACCTCGCATACGCGGTAGTCACGTTCGACAAGGTAAGTACGCCGTTCCGCCCGACTGCGTCCTGCGTCATCGCTCTCATCGGGCGGCACGATATCGATGACGCATTTGAGTGGAAACGAAACGAAATCAGTGATGTGCGGTCCGATCGGCACCTGACGCTTGAAGCCCCGGCCAGCAAAGCGCCGATCGTTGACGAGCGCTTGCCATAACATGCGCTCCGCTTCGGTCGGATTTCGGCGCAGGAGGCGCGCCAGTCCACGCACCGGACCGTGTTCACCCGATACACGACCGCCGCCGTATTCGGCGAGCAAGTCGCGCAACTTCTGCGCCCCCGTTGGATCGAGCACACCCCCACGAGCAGGCCCTTTTCGTCCCTGCGCGATCGCGTTGACGACACCATGCAATGTGCGAATGTCCTGCTGGGTGGGAGCCATGCGCTGAAATATGTTGCGCAAGTTAACGCTCATGGTGCCGCGCTTTTCCTCCGGGCGGAAGAACTCGATCCGTTCCAGCTCGCGTTCGAGATCGGAAAAGAACGCGTCGAGTTGCTGCTTCGCCGCCGGTGGAGATTTTTGCGGCATCGAAAAAGTCAGCCCGCCTCCTCCGACGCGTTTGAACCATTCGTAGGCAACAATGACGACCGCCTGCGCCAGATTGAGCGAAGCGAATGCGGGATTCACCGGTAGCGTCACAATTCGATCGGCCAGTGCAACTTCGTGGTTTTCAAGACCGATGCGCTCGCGGCCAAATATAATAGCCACGTTCTCGCCCCCAGAAACGCGCTGAGCCATTTCGGCCGCCGCTGCGTCGGCGGATATGACGGGCTTCGCCTGATCGTGATTGCGCGCGGTCGTCGCGAGCACGAAACTGCAATCGCCGATCGCATCATTGAGGCTGTCGTATAGCACCGCGCCGTCAAGAATTCGGTCGGCGCCCGCCGCCATCACGTGTGCCCTTTCGTTCGGCCATCCTTGCTGCGGTTTGACCAAACGCAAGCGCGGTAAGCCGAAGTTTGCCATCGCGCGGGCCGTCGCCCCTATGTTCTCGCCAAGCTGAGGCTCGACCAGAACGACGATCGGTGCAGGTGTTTCGATCCAGCGTTTGGTTTTGTCCGTCCCGGCACCCGGCATTGCTCACCACCGTATTGACAGAAATAGCATCATGTTTGCCTATTGCGGCGCGCACTTGTTGGGAGGGCTGCGTGGCCCACGTTCTGAAACAGTTTCGTCGCCGCTATGTCTACCCTCGGCTCAAGCCTCTGTATCCCTATAAGCAAGCAACCTTGGTAGGCACGGGCGGTTCGTACAAAAATCACCTCGACAGCGGTGACGCAGGTTTGGCCAAGATTTTATCCCTCTCCTGCAAGGACTTGGGCTATCGGGACGGCCGCGTGTAGGGCGAGATTTCTCGGCCGCTGCCGACACCGAGATTGGCCGCTCACCCGGTGTCAGGCGCCTCCCCGACCCTCCCATCGACGGCACTGCTGCGCGCCTGAAAGCGGCGAGATTGGCGCCATCTGTTACCCAACGTACGGAGTTCGGACCCCGTGCCCTTGGTGCGCGCACCATACTTGCAAATCCGACCCAACGCGAAACGCACGATCTCCTAAACGTCCGGCTGGAATCCAACGCGAAAAAGCTAGCGAGGTCTTCGATGTCACGAATGTCAATCGGCGCGCCTGCGGCTATATGGCGATAGCGTGCGACGTGCTTCCGGAGTAGCGCGCTCGTAGTACACGTCGACCATTCGGCACGGCCGCAAATTATCGACCCGGCGGACAACCACTTCTACTACGATATCCTCAGCGCGTTCGAGCGCGAGATGGGCCTTCCGGTCCTCGTCAACACGAGCTTCAATGTCTACGAAGAGCCGATCGTCAATACTCCGGCAGAATGCATCAAAGCGCTGCGCGACGCGCCGCATCGACTTTGTCGTGACGGATCAAGGGCTTTACGATTGCCCGCGGGCGTAGTGGGATGCTGCGCTCGCGCCGCGCTGCGGGCTGCTGGCGCTGAGATGTCATTCCGTCACTGCTAAAAATCGCAGCTTTCGCAGTCCAATTTTGGGTGCTATAGGGCCCGCGCCGGAAGCCTTCCCTTCCTGTCCGCGCAACTTTCAAAAAGGTTCTATCCGAAATGGCGAAGATCAAGGTCGCAAATCCCGTCGTCGAAATGGACGGCGACGAAATGACTCGCATCATCTGGCAGCTGATCAAGGAGAAGCTGATCCACCCCTACCTGGATATCAATCTCCTCTACTATGATCTGAGTGTTCAGAAGCGCGACGAGACCGACGATCAGATCACTATCGACGCCGCAAACAAGACCAAGGAGGTCGGCGTCGCAGTGAAATGTGCGACGATTACGCCCGACGAAGCGCGGGTGAAGGAATTCAATCTCAAGAAGATGTGGCGTTCCCCCAACGGCACCATTCGCAATATCATTGGCGGCGTTATCTTTCGTGAGCCGATCATCTGCAAGAACGTTCCGCGCCTCGTTCCGGGCTGGACGCAGCCGATCGTCATCGGCCGCCATGCCTA
>AF_2010_repII_A100DRAFT_1000055_pt1 | contig 17002 bp, 16 predicted proteins | sample AmaForreplIIA100_FD_9198 | JGI IMG/M metagenome (IMG submission 9198) | reverse complement strand
TTTGACGAGAGAAGTGTTGATCAATCCCGAAGCAAGACCTTCTTCCCCTCTCCTCGTTCCCGTGAGCGCGGCTATATTAATTGCAGTGAAACCTAACCCAGCTCCAAACGCTATGACCAGCGTTGGTCCAAGCAGTCCGGAGTACTTTCTGTGAAAGAGATCCGGAGAAGCAGGAGATAGCCCATTGTTTGCAGAATCATCCCAGCAATTAAGATTGGTCTTACTCCAAACTGATTAACGAATTGCGGTGACAGAAAGAAAGAAACGACTAGAAATACAACACCATTGGAGCAAATGCAAGACCGGCAGAGAGAGCAGAATAGCCAAGCATCTGTTGAAGATAGTTCATGAGAATAAATATCATTCCTAAAAACGCCGCGAACTGAAGCAAGCCAATTGCGTTTGCTCCAAATATTGAGCTTCTTCGTAGAAATCCAAGGGGCATAAGAGGTGCCTTTGAGCGATGCTCTATCAAAAGAAATGTTGCTAGGACTATGACTGTAGATGAAAGAAACTCGAGTGTTTGAACAGATCCTATGCCAATATTCTGTGCAATGTTGAGAGAATAGATAAGTAACATTGCTGTTACTGAAACTGCTCCAAAGATATCGAGATGTTTATGTTCATAGGTTCGTCCTGCGGTACTTGAAATGTACTTGATTGATAGCAAGGATACCAAGAGCCCTATTGGCACATTGATGTCAAACACCCATCTCCATCCCAAGATTTCCGTCAAGCGATTGAAAGTCCTACCAAATACAAAATAACGGTCGCGAACTGAGGGAATGATTACAAAGGAGGAAGCCGCTTCGCTATGTGAAAGGAAGCAAACCGGCTTTGGCCGAATCAATTTCCACTTACTAGGCTCTGATAATCACAATACTGATGGGATCCGGTTGTCGTTTGTGCCATATGATATCGGAATAATTGAACGGAGAGCTATAAACTATTTTATTAGGGTAGTTTTGTCATGTACAAATTATGTTTATTTGGTTTGGAATATTTAATAACGACAATTATGAGTATATCTAGACATTTAGTTCATTTCCATTAAAAGCTAATTGGGGATAACTGCTTGATTACAGATAAAACAATATATGTGAAGACCGATTCCAAAGGAGTTATTGATTGTACAGCAATAGTTGAGATCTGCCCTCATACATTTCCTTGAATCGCCTTAATGAACCAATTTGGCAAGATATTCCTATTCTTTCTGACAAAATATCTAAATGCTGAGTCCAAAACATATGTCTTCGCCCAATCATCTTTGGACCTTATTGATCTTCCATATCCCTGAATAAGTTTCAAAGCCGTTTGCCAATAATACCAATCTTCATCCATTTTTCTTCTGGCATCTATCCATCTATCATTTTTGTTAGGATATGGTATCTTGGTAATAATTTGAAACCTTGACAGATCATCCTTTAGATCGAGACCTAAATGGAGAGATGGTGAGATTAAAACAGTAGGCTTCATACTATCGGTATGCTCTTTAATAACTTCGTCCCGTTGGATCTCAGGATCTGTGATCAACAACCTTCGAACATTCGGTTGTGAAATATTCTCTCTGATAAAATTTAGTTGTTCATATGATGTTGTATGGATAATCCCTTTATGATTCCTGTGTAATGTCATTAAATTGTCAATTGCTTTAGATATTGTGGATTTAACCTCAGTTAGTTGTAGGTTATTATAATTCAGATAGGCAACCCCCATGGGATATATTGGTCTATTTCGGATTGGGAAGTCTGATTCAACCTGAATGAATTTTACGTCAGCTGGACCTAGGCCAACATTTCTACAAAATTCTCTACTGTCGAGGACAGTTGCACTCATTATCAATGTCCTGTTGCATTTCTCGAATATATCTCTGCAAAATGCAGATGTGTACAGGGGTTTTAATTCGACTCTGACAATATCGTAATCTTCTTTCCTTACTTCAGAAACTATCCAATTTTTGGTATTTGATAGAATATTGTTTATTGCTCGAGTGAGTTTTTCTGTATCTCTTACTGCTTCAACCGCAAGTTCTTCACCGATAGCTAAGGATTTTGAAATATTTTCATTGTATTTTCCTACAATTTCCTCGTCACTTTCATACAGCTCAGAAGCACTAACTACCTTTCTCTTATTCTTTGCTTGTAAATTTGAAGGGCTTCTCCAGTTATACTTCGATCTCCTCAATGCTGCTAGTAGCTCTACCATCTGGCTATTACCAATTAGATCAAGCATCTTTCCCTCAAGTTCAATAAGAAATTCAATCCATCTTCCTACATCATTATATCCATAATCTATCATCTTCAGATGTGGAATATATCGTTTCCATCTCTTCTTCGAAATAGCCAATCCCTTGTACTTTACTATCTCTGTTTCGAGCAAGTGTCCTTCATCTAATACCAGCAGCTTCCTAGTTTGTAGTACCTTTTTGTTTGGCAGAAGGGCCAAAAAATTGGAGTAATTAAATATAGAATGACTGGAGGTTAAGGCTGCATTAAGTTGATCAAAGTACCCACACGGAACCCAATATTTTCGCCGATCTTTTAAATTTTCCAGATGCAGCCAATTATTATATTTCTTTAGATATTGGGTTTCAGCTTGTAAGTCGATATAAACGCTTTCGGATGTTGTCCCTTTGTTACTGATTTTATAATCTTTTAGAAAAGTTTTATACTTGCAACCATCCTCTTTGAGGGTTTCATTACTCATACACGAGCCATATTCTACTTTTGTATGTTTACATTCATTTGAGTTATTTGATGGACATAGTCCACACCTAAAAGAACCATTTTTGGCAAAATCTTCTTTTACTAAGCAAGGAAAGTTGGTCATTCCCTTAGCAACTTTAAGAAAGGAAAAATCCCTCGAGTACTGAGTTTGTAAATCCTTAGTTGAGGTACATATGTAGCTTGAACCCAACGTGAGCGCTACGGCTACCGCTACAGGGCTTTTCCCGAAGCCAGTGGGGGCTTCTAATATGATATACCTATAACCTGAAGAAAAGCCATTACATATTTCATTTAGCACAAAATCCTGTCTGTCACGTTTGGTGGAATATGGAAAATTCCTTAAGAGGTCAGCTAATATCAATTCTTATTATCGTTCCTATTCGTTCTGTAGTATAAAATGCATGAATGTGAAATTATATACTTTTGCAAGAGCCCATGAGCGATTAGATTGCATTTGTCGGGATATTAGCTCCAGTAAGGCATTTTCAACTATCATTTGAGGATGTTGCCTTTTATACCCCTATGTAGAGAAAAAATTTGAGTCCTACTGCCACCAATACGAACAGGTTTCTATGATCTTAAAGTTGACATGTTGCCAAAATCGTGGTTGTCAAAATACCGGCGAACATCAATTGTATATCTATTCTCAATGCTTATGTTTTATCATTGCATTGGGTTGTTGTTCCTGCTAGTAGGAACATCAATAGTACAGACGGCAATCAAAAATTATCAGGCGCCTTCAGTGCCTCACTACCTCTCTTTAGTGTTGGCTGCTGGACCTACTGAAGAAACGATCTTTTTCGGCCTACCATATTATGCCTTTGGAAATCACTTTGTTGTCATGGTTGGGGGGATTATTTGGGTGATGCTACACATACTGAACACGCATGTCGTAAATATTCAAAATCTTGCATACACAAATTGGTTATTTGTAATACCTTCATTTTTTTTTAGTTTTAGATGTTGGGTAAGTGGCAAAGGATGGTTCGCCATAATTACCCACTCAGGCTGGAATGGGATTTTTTTTACCTTAGGCTGTGCCTACCATGAATATAGTTGCTTAGTTTTTCCTGGTGGTGAGAATTATGCATTGACATTGAGTGCCTTTGCACTTCCTGCTTTACTAATAGGTTTAACATATTTCCTATATCGAAGACGCAGGTACATATCCATTTCTCAGTAAAACTACACATTATATCTTTCACAACTCATAAATTTGACAACATCTATGAACGGTACTAGCAGAATTTAGATTAAGTCGGGTAATCTTTCTTAGTGAGTAGCTAACATAGTGAACATCGAAAAACCTTCTAGCTTTTTATAGAAAAACTAAAATCAAGCAATACGTGTACCCAATGCTTTGCTTGTGAGGTTATCTCTCAATTTCGATTGATAATTCCAAATATTTGGCTATACTACAATTCATCCATAAGATAACAGCGTTAGCTCTGCAGGCTAGTTAATATATATTTGTAAATTGCAAATATATTGTCAAGTATGTTGGCAGTCGAGGCTGTTCATGTTCACAAATTGTACAAGGGCACAAAATTTCCTGCCCTTAACAATGTATCGATCAATGTCGAAGCTGGTCAAATATTTACACTTCTAGGTAGGAATGGGGCAGGAAAGACAACTTTTGTGAGAATTTGTGCCACTCAACTATCTCCTACTAAAGGATCGGTACGTGTACTCGGCTACGACGTATTAAAGGAGACAGCAAAGATTAGGAGGCTAATTTCAGTAGTTCCACAAGAAGGCCGGCCCCTGAGGGCACTTACGCCATGGGATCATGTGTATAATTGGCTTCAGATAAGAGGCGAATGCAAGCATGACGCAAAAAAGAAGACAGAAAAAATTTTGCATAAGCTAGAACTTCTTGAAGCAAAGAATGTTCCAGCAATGAACTTATCTGGAGGAATGAAACAAAAGATCCTTGTTGCCATGGCTATGGCTACAGATGCCCAATTACTTTTTCTTGATGAGCCGACAATCGGATTAGACCCGGTTTCGCGGCGTCAAGTTTGGTCAGCTATAAGGGACTGGAAAAATGAAGGCAGATCGATACTATTAACTACTCACTATATGGATGAGGCTGAGATGCTTTCAGAAAATATTGTTATTGTAGATAGGGGACGAATAATAGCGAAAGGTACGATGCATGAGTTAAGAAAAATCATACCCCAGAACATCAAAATTGATATTGCAAAAGACACCGTCGATATTGATGTGCTTCGATCATACGGATCTGTGGTGGATACTGGAGCTGGTACACTAAGGATATTCACTTTTGAATCTACAGTCAAAGAAATATCAGAATTTGCTCTCAAAAAGAATCTCGCTTTCAGAGTTTCGCCTATCACGCTAGATGATGTATTTGTGTCTCTTGTTGGAGAGAATACCCAATATCTTGAAGATGAAAGACACAATACAAGTATGAGCTATGATGAGAAAAAGAGAGATTTTTGTTGATCAAATGAAGTCATAATTGATATTTGAGTTTCGATTTTAATATTTTTTTATTTAAACTTGCATTTCAGATTAATGCTCTCGTAGATTTTTTTGAATCAAAGTCGAATGCTGTGGATATTTTACCATCCCCGATAGTAATTCCAGTGCTGACATGTATGAGATTAGCATTCAAGATATTCTTTTTTTAAACTACATCCTCATAATATCACCAACCGCAAAACTCATGGCGATGCTACAAGATCCATGTCTCCACTGTGATAAGCGGAAGTTTTTCAGCTACATACCCTATCTCGGTGGAGTGAGGGTGACTGATACCCCTAACGAGTCTAGACGGGTTAGTGAGGGTGACTAATTAGAAATTTGGCCTGGGCCTTCGCTGAAATTGCTGCACTCTGACGTAATCTTAGTCTCTGATTATTGATTATTCCCAGAGCGTACGCCTTCAGAGTGGGAATTAAAGATGGGTAAACAGAATTGGATTGAAGGCATATGTCCATGTGAGTATTACTATTAATACTCCCTAGTATAGCCAACAATATTGCCTTATCCATTATTCTCTTTTTTTTCTAGCATGGTACAACTTAATCATTTTGAACAGTAATGGAATCTGAGATGTTATTCACAAGAATCGGGATATCAATTGTAGGATTGCGTTTTATAAAAACATTGTGTATCTAATTGTGAGTAGAAGAATGTTGTAGATACATTCTTAATTCCTTTATAATTATACAAACAAATACAAAAGCAACATGTTCGAAATCGTAGCACATGGGAAGCAACACATTTTTTGTTCAATTGTAGTAATAATGTTTGGATTAGGGGCGATTTCGTTTTCTACTATTACGTATCAGTTAGTTCCTTCAGTATACGCATTTAGCTGGCACCATGTCCATCCGAATTTAAATTTGCATCAGTTCCTGGCCCAATTAAATCATTGCATTGACCAAGGCACACAGTGCTTCAATTCTGGGAACAACCAAGTGAATATGCATTTCCCTCACGACAAAAGTTGGTTAACCCACGGGAATATAGACCAATCCTTATCACAAGAAAATGATTGCTCAAATGGCAGCACATGTATCAACTCTGGAAGTAACAATGCGGATCTCAATATCGATGAACACCACGGTGTTGATAGTAGTGACGCCTTCAAGATTGATCAATCCTTATCACAAGAAAATGATTGCTCAAATGGCAGCACATGTATCAACTCTGGAAGTAACAACATTAACATAGGCTAGGAAAATCCCAGAAGAGAGAATTGTATCTCATTATTTTCGTGTTCCGAAAATCACCTGATCTAGCTCTATATGGTTATGACAACAAGTGACTTCACCCTTTGAGTCAATGCACTAATGAATATCCATCTACGAATAAGTTGATATATTTGCATAATCAACTTATAGAATATATCACACTTAGTGTATATCAGAGGGTTATTCTATATAATTAACAATTCATCTAGTGTAATTCAAATATAATAATTAAATGATCCTTTGATCGATGACCATGGGTCTTGGTTTAGCGCATTAAGTTTAATCACATCTGTGTTGATATTAATGGTCCTACAAATTGCTTGTTACCAAATCAACGCCGCAACCTCTAATTCTAATAGTATTGCTGTCCTTCATAGTGGTAATTGCATTGGTGTCGTTTGTCAATCTCTCTCATGTATAACCAATATTTGTAGGACGTATTCTTCTCAAACTCAAAATTCGAGTTCATCCAACTCCTGTTACTAAAAATTTTCCCATGGGCTGGGTATGAATGGACATGGCAAACGTGAGAAGGCCGTAGATTCCTTGAAGATTATTCATTAATTTGCCATTAATAATAATTTTGTTTTTCTTACAATGATCGGTACAGTGGAAAAATGTCCGCCACAGGTAAGCCTCAGACCATACTGATTGATAAAGTGAGTCCAAAATTTCCCCCTCTATACAAATAGATGAGCTGCGCCGTGACTATATCTTTTTAAAGTAGGAGTCTCGCGATTAGTTATGAGTAAATGCGAACTATGTAATGAACCCAATGACGGCACCCTTTCCAACGGATGTTCGTTTAAATATATAGAAATGGTAGGCGGGTTCTACGAACGATGTACTGAGACGCGAAGTAATGATATGCCAGAACGCTGTTATGACTGCGGCATAAAGAGGGGTAATGTTCACCATATGTATTGTGAAGGTGAAAGATGCCCAATGTGTGGTGGACAATTGCTATATGATGAGTGCGATGTCTCACCTAGGTATTACAAAGAACTACCAGTAAAATAGCACTGGTATCAATGATGAAATCAACGAACGCATAAGATTTCAGTTTTTCCTGGCCAGATTTAAATAGATTATTCTCAGAACCCAATATGAATCAGTATGTTACTGTTTGACATCTGTTCTAAAAACATTTGACCCTTACTACCTTTCTCTATACTTGTAGGAGAGACAATGGAGCCAACCTTTCTTGCTGGATGCCGGCTGCTGCGATCTGCTTCCGAGATACGACCTTGACGGGAGCCCTCAATAGCATTTTCTATTTTATTCTTAATACCATTCAAGGCGGTAATGGTAGAAGTAGCAGTAACCATTTTTGGCCTTATCTGGCTTTGGCGTTTACTTGCCATGAATCTAAATGATAGATTGGCGCATATACGTTAGTATTATATAATAAATTAGAATGTTATGAGTGGCTATTGAGAATATTTAACACCTTATCTGGTCTGAAAGATCAAGCACAGTCAGGAGATAATACAGCACGGATGTTTATTTGCGGTCCTACTGTCTATGATTTCTCTCATTTCGGGCATGCTAGAATACTTGTATTTTACGATTTATTGGCAAGATATTTGGAGCTAAAGGGAACGAAGACGACTGCAGTCTTAAACATTACTGATATAGATCCTAAGATATCTTTTAGAGCTAAAGAAGAAGGTTCAACTGTGATGGAAATATCAAATAGATTTATAAATGAACTATTGGTTGATATTCACTCCTTAGGTATCCGATCTTTCAATATTGCTAGGACTTCGGATTACATAGAAACTGCAAAGAATCTGATACACGGGCTTGTTAGTGAGAAGCGTGCCTACGTCACGAACGGCAACGTATACTTGGATACTAGCTCTCTTGCTTCATATGGGAGGCTTTCAAAGATGAGCAAAGATGATTTGATGAATCGTAGAGTTGATATTGCAAAGGGAAAAAAGAATCCAAGTGATATCTTGCTTTGGAATGGCAGCGATGATTTTGGTCAGAAATATTTCGATAATTTTTTAGGGGAGGGGGTTCCATGGTGGCACATACAAGATTCTTCTGTCGCAATGTCAATTTTTGATGGTAAATACGATATACATGGTGGTGCGATCGAACTAGTATATCCACATCACGAGTCAATAAATGCACAATTGCAAGTTCTAACTTCTAGCCAACTACCGGTCAAGATTTGGAACCATGTTGGATTGGTAACTATTGACGGCAAGAAGATGTCCAAATCATTTGGTAACGTATTAACAATACGGGATTTCATTCATAAATATGGATCAAACATAATTCGCCTTTATTTATTTTCAAAGCATTATAGGCAGCCTTTCAAATTTTCGCAATTTGAACTTGACAGGTATCGTTTGGTAAATGATAATATCGCAAATTCACTCTGGGGGACGGACAGGACTCCGAATCAGGGTAACAGTTCGAAATTGAGACAAAGATTCATAAGGTATATAGAAAATGATTTGAATACACCTGCAGCCCTGCAGTTAATGTTAGACGCGGCAACTAACCGCGACTCTGTTTCAGATCTTTTATACATGGCGAGTATTTTTGGACTTATTTATTAACAATATATATGACCAGGCAAAGTCTTATTTCGATGGGTGCGTGATCTACGAACCCCAAAAGCCTAAACGTGTGCATGATTTTTATGCCTGTAGATAATTTAATAATTCATCGAATTGTATAGCTATATCATTGCTTATGATAATGACTGCGGTCCGTGTAGGAGATTCAGAAAACTCGTCAGTTTTCTAGACATTAATCATCATATTGATTTCATTTCCATTATTGAAGCATCAAAGCTAGGCCTACTCGATGAGATCCCAAATTCCCTATGGTACAAATCCTTTCATTTGATCTCACCAAACGGAAGCGTCCAGAGTGGGAGTGAGGCACTTCCTATTTTGATACGCTTGTTCCCATTAGGTGGCCCCATTTCAAAGTTGATTAAAGCATTGCCGGGTAGTAAATGGATCATGGTTTTTGTATATTCCACTCTATCTAGGCTCCGTACAGTAAGTTCATGTAGTTTAAAACAAAAGGTAAATTGACCGGGTTTATGGCACTTAACAGTAGTAATCGTGGTAAATTTCACTAATATTGCTGATATTCCAGTGGAATTGTGGACACTAGAAACAATGATTGAAAATTATTTAATTTACAATGACAAAAATATAATAATAGGGGCAATATATCATTTATTTTAGCTAGCTTCATCTCCTAAAAAAATGATTTGAAAAGTACTTCATCTAAAATAGGAGCGCTGAATTAGAGTATTTTTGGATAGTGATAATTCGTGACACTTACTAGTATACCCATCGATTGCAATTAAATGACTATTTCGTGGGAAGAGAAACTTGTTTATGGTATTGTTCAAGTGGTCTGTCATTGCGATCAGAAAATTAGGTAAGACATTTGTTTTGCAAAAACCGGTATATCATATTAGGTAAAATTGTATTAAGTTGGGGATGTTATCTCAAAACTAATAATATGCACAGTTCGAGTTGACTTATAATCCTACTCTCCTCATCTTGGATCCACACCTTGGACATGCATTTTGCTTATGAATCTGTCCACAGCTCATACAATAATATTTCAGTGAGCCATACGTCGTAGGACTGAACATTCCTCCCAACATGGTCATTCCGTAGTTCATTCGTGCTAACATCCTTCTTCTTAGATAGAAATTGAGTATTAGGAATGTACCAACTATTGCAATTAGAGAAAGTGGAAACGGTACTAGAATTGATATTGTGATGCTAATTCCGAAAGATATCCCAATCCAAATCATCTGATTAATAAAAAATTGTTTATTTAGTGAACTCAATTTGTGTTCTCCTCCTTAGATCCTTTTAGACTTCAGAATATTAAGAATTTGATTAACGTTGTAAGTTAACATTGTTCCCTTATCTGGTTAATTATAATCAGAATGCAGTAAGAACAATCAATCTTGATTGCCTCGAGTCCGATGACCTTTCCGTCATCTACTTTCAGAATTATTTTTAAATCAAATGAAGGTAAATTCTTACGAATCGTAATAGAGAGTTGGAAAATAGTCGATAACTACCTCGATCAGTTATTGTAAATTGGAAATAATCTAAATCAGTCGATTAGTAATATTTAAGGTTCGAAGGCGAAGGACATTAGCTTTCTCCATGACCTCTCCTGGAGGTTATCCGAAGTATATCCCCCTATATTCGCCTTCTTAGCTCTTAACTCCTTTTGCCAAAGTCCTAACAATCCTAAGGTCTTGTCGTAATGGGATATCAAGTGGTATATTAAGTGAATGCAATAGTTTATAGCTGGCACTTCTTATTCTTTCAATACTATAATGACGCAAATCATAGCCACAATAAACGAGCTCGGCAATAACATAGAAGTAATTAATAGAAAAATGGATCTGGTTACTGCTGGTCTTCATCGCTTTATTTCTAAATATCTAACCCAAGATTTTTCGCCTCATGATGCTCTTACGGTGTCTGAATACGTTTTGACAATGAAAAATGAGATAAACATTTCGGACAGTTATCGAGAGATAACGTACTGCTTAGATTTCTTTGTTAGAAATTGGATATCTCTATAATGTAGGATTAGTTAGATTCAATTCTCTTTTTATCGACCGCTGAGATTCTCCTTTCAGCATTAGAAGCCAGACTTGATCTCTTCTTTCATTTACGACGTTAGCAGGATTCTTTGGTCCTACCATTCCGTTCGCATCATGGAAAAGAAAGATGATGGCAGCCACAGCCACACTCTTTACTGCTGCGGTCACTTTCATGGCGATTTGAGATACATGCTAATGTCAGATATTCCAAGTACTCTTATCTGTGCATAAAAAATACCTATGAGACTATCAAACTAAGCGATAGAAATTTATGTAATACCGTATAGCGAGTAAAGTAATGCGTCAAAAAATGGCTTTGATTCTTGCAATGTTCCCGATAGCAATAATAATACTGGTAGCATCAGTCTTAACATTATCATCATCGGCATACCTACGTATGAATACGCCAAAGCCGAGCCAAAAGGTACCTGTGGGAAGTTTCTTAACTATAACAGGGGAATCTACGCCATCAAACGCGACTCACACGAGATGTAATGTACAACTTCAGATAGACCATCAGGGATACAAACCAGTCACTCCTCTCGGCCCAGGTGGTACATATACGAGTTGGAAAATCGCAACAATCGGGCCTGTTAAAGCAGGGCTCAATTTTATAGACGGACAATACACATGTTTCCCACCCACAGGAACAGCTCCAAACTTTATTAAACATATAATTCACAATTTCACCGGATTACAAACAGGTACCACACAAACCAATTCAGCTAATCAGACACCACCATTCGTACCACACTAGGATTTGTAGCAGCAGCTAAAAGATCGTGTTAGCTGAGTAATTTCAGCGACAAAAAACAAGCTAGAGGAAGGGGAGTAAACTACTGAACCAGTGGCAAACATTGTTATTGAAAAAGTTATAAATCGTTTAATCGTTCTGGACTATGTCCTCAAGAAAGCATTTTTCATATAACTTAGCGTTTATAGTTCCATCCAAGTTTGTTACTGCGGTGTTCCGTACGTATTAATTTCATTGAATTAACTTCTGCGTCACATTTATGACATGAGAATTAGTTCTGGTAACTTGAGGGGAGAAAATACTACGTGGTAAACCGGTGGGAGATCCATTTAAGAGAACCATTTTATAGTATTGCTTATGGTAAATTGAGCGAAATGGAAACGCAGGAAGAGCATATGTATTTTTTCGTCTGGCGAACACCGAAAAAGAACCATGAAGCGATGATGCAGATCTGCAACCAAGCTCATAAAATGCACGGGAAGTACGACGAGCGCCTGGAGTTTTTCCAACTTGCCAATACTGACACCTTCGAGGGTTTCAATAGCATCGCCAAAACCGTCTCATCTAGCCAAGACGAGGAGGTTTGGTTAGAACTAGTATTCTTCAGAGACAGCAAGCACCATGATGAAGTAGTCGCAAGCATGCTAAAAGATAAAAGTGCAGGCCAAACATTCAAGCAGTTCATGGATCTCATTAGTCCGGGATCCTGCATAGAAGGGAGGTTCAACCGCCTCATAGTCTAAATCCAGTCTAGAACACACAAAGGGGACTTCAAGTTGAGATTTCGATTTACTTCTTTCAAATCCTACATTGTCTGTAAATCTATGCTCACACGACTTGTATTAATGAATCATGTTAAATTTGGCGCGACTAATTCCTTTCTTTATTTTCCTACGAGTTGCATTTAGAACCATTTAACGGAGCGATGACTCGACTCGAGTGGGCCTTTCTTACGGACGAAGTTGAGCCTACTTTTTAAATTCCATTGGTATCTGCTTTCTTAATCTTTATAGTTACATTGTCGCCTACTTTTAGTGCCATGTCCTGGTACTCCCTCATACTGATCTTGAATGTATGAGAGTCAGTTGGAAAGCCGCCACCACCGCCCATGGTTTTACCAATTTTGGCCATCGCTTTCCGCAATTTCTTCATCGACTCCTCTGGCGACGTTAAAGCGCAGCAAAATAATTTATTAATTCCATTACATCCACGTATGACAAGCAGCGGCGCGCCTCCAAGTGCAAAAATATTTTTTATATTTGATGTTTGTGTTTAGCCTGTATGATGGGAGGCTAGCCAGTGTGATAGACGTTGTTCGCGCATATTCAATTAGAAATTTAAGGATCCCGAGTCGGACAACGGGTGAGTAAACGTTAAATGTTGAACCGACTCGGAAAGGGTTATGTGTTAAATTATCTCATACACTGCGAATTATATAACAATTGCGTCGAAAATGATAATTGGTCTCATAAAGCATCAAAATGTGATGTCTAGTGTATGGACTTGATGCTTTTATTATTCTTTTTCTTAACAGCCTTTGCATAAAATTATAATTGATTTCGGCTCTTTAATAGGAATAATATGACTGAATCATTCTACGCCTCGATCGGTATGTTTTTGTAGTTCCTATGAATTAGCGAGCCAGGCCAGGATCTTCAACATCGTAATGTCTCTCAGACTCAATGACGGCTGAACCCAACAAACAGGTTGTAATAGGTCTGCACTCTAACGCTTGTTAACACCTTCTGTAATTCCTCGCTAGGGTTGCCGTAGACATCGAATCTGGTTATCTTAGATATATTAAAAATCCTTGGAAGTATTTTTTGGGATGCAACACCGTTATTATGAGTAATTGCGGCTTCTGAATTTCTGTACGTTTCATGAACAATGCACTTTGTCTCGCTTCCATTAACATAAAACTGGTATTCTATTGTGTCTAGCTCATTAGCTTCTACCACTTTGCTCAAATCCTGTATCAGTTTCTTAAATTCTTCTGTTTTTCCTTCTTTTATGGTAAGTTCTGCTCTGAAATGTATCTGGTTATTGTCCATTTATGAGGTCCCCATGAGTTATCCATTCGATACGAATATAATAACTGCATTTTTTTAATGACGCGTTCAAATTCCGTTGATTTATAACTAAATGACATTATTGTGTTCTAAATTGAGCCGTCTACAACCTGCATTCTGTATTACCAGCCATTGCGTGGACTAAATCATACAATTAATTCGGATGAACGCACCTTCCTATCATTATTTTTGTTTTTCAATATCTTTTCTGTTTGCATTAAGGATTTTTTGTGTATAGTTCCCACATAATTAACTAACTGAAAAACTGAGACAAAAGTACATGGGGAAACATTAGTGTAATCACCATCTAGGTATGACTCATCTACTTAGTTTATAAATCAATAAAACATAATTGATATTAGAAATGTTTAAGAAGACCAAAACAAAGGCAAAGAAAACGTCCAAAAAGAAATAGAGTAATTAGCATGTCCATACTCAAACAGCATACTTCTTCTTGGTTTATCTAGACTTTGCTTTTCAATGGACTGTCCTTTGATTCGAGGCGCGCACTTTCCAAGAATCCATAAATGTTTAAAATTTCTTCGTCGGTTACACCGTATGATTGTAGTTTAATTAGTGATATCAGCCCCATATTGGTGCGTCACTACTTGATCCATCATATTCTAAAGTCTGAAGTGAGTGGCGGCCCATAATCTATTTTTCAAACCAATATCAAAACGAAGAAAATAAATCACTCGCTCTTAGACATTCGATCGAAATAGAACGGGTATTCACATGAATTCGGTTGTCTCATCCGTCAGACACCTCATACCCGTACGACCATATATGTCAATGGCAAGGAACTTATTATCTCGACTCAGTTTGATGACATATGGCGGTATGATTTGTAGGCAAAGATCAGAGAAAGTTACCAATATTCTATTGCGAGTTACGAAAATATTCCTACATCTTCTCAAAGTTACGATTGTTAGAGACTACAGATTCACATGGTAGATGGAACCCAGCACGCGATCAATATCATATTCGCTGACTCCTAAAAAATCAAATACAGAACTTATCGGTTTTGTAGCCATGTTTTCGTCTTGTTTTCGATTTGAAACAGCCTTCAGTCGAGTCTCTGAGACCCTAGTTAGCAAGATTTGAGCGAAATGATTCCACTCTTGCAAGGCTTTGTTATCATCTAAGGAAGACAACAAATGTACAAGTCTAGCAAGTGAAGCGATTATCAACACCCTGTATTTCTGCAATTCTATTTTGTAAGGGTTGATATCAGACATACTTCGAATTTCAGAGCAGATGATAAATTGATATTCATCAAGATTCCTACTGATCGTAACTGTCCTGCCAATGCTATTTATCCTACTCCTTGCGAAATTGACATCAATAGTTATTCCCTCAAAAATCCCTGCTAGTCTATCTATTGTGAGGTAACGTGTAGTTATACCATCCTTTGACAATAATTTCTGACATTTCCTATCATTAATGATCAAGTTTTTGAATATAAGTGGGTAAGGACTCTGATATTTAGAGGCATCATGATCTGACACTACGATCCTTCATTTGCTTATTACAGTTAAATAAGTATTAGGTATATGACGGAAGACATTATCAATTATGCAGGTTCTTCTTGATGCGTCATGTGCATTTTTTGCATCAATCTTGCAGCTGTCCAAATACAAGTAAATCGAAGAAATAGAACTACACACCCCCTTTTTTGATATCTTCAAAAATATGTTTTGGGCTAGCCCAGTGGGAAGATCAATAATTTTAAATCCTGCCTAGGTTGTGGACAGACCTTAAACAAAAATGTTTTTAGAGGTCATCTGCGAAGAAGAATCGCAGCTAACAAACCTAGTAAATATTCACTAGTGGAGAAGTATGGGATGTTGGTTAAAATGCTATGCAAATATTCAAATTGCTTCAAAATATTATAAGATTTCAAAACTAGAATAATAAAACTCTCTGGCTCGGATTGTTTGATTTCAAATGAAAGAGGCGTTCGGACGTCTGACAATCCTAATACATGGCTGCATATGGCATACTTGAATTGTATTTGAGCCACAAAAAGTTTGAGCTAAGATGGGTTGATTCATTACAGAATACAGTTAAAACTCCATCTCGATCTCTGTTGGTTTACAATTCCTTACTGCTATCAGACAGTGCATCGCAAGATAGATATACTCATAGCTACCTTTTCTTGAATTTGATGAAAGGCCAATCATTTTGGAATATCCCTATACCTTTGGTTCTAGCAGTAGGCATATTGTCTATAATTTATTTATCCGATACTACCAATAGCAGTAATCAACATGTCTACTCACAGCAAAACAAGTCTTCACGGATCTTTACCACCCCTTTAGCCCAAAGTTGGAGCAACAATACCAATAATACTTTTATCTCTGTGCCAGCAACAGCAGTCGCGATTGTAAAACCCGATAGGGCCTCCCTTACCCTTGGGATAGAGACAACTAACAAAACTGCAAACGAAGCACTGAGCAGAAATTCAGATTCAATGGCAAAGATCCTTAGCGGATTATTTTCGAATGGTGTGAAACAGAATGAAACTAGTACGAGTGCTTTTAGCATATCTCCTAACTACAACTATTCACAAGGCCGAAACACGATAACTGGATTTACGGCAACAAATTCTATCCTAATCATGAGCGCAAATATTAATGACACTGGCAAATGGATCGACAATGCAATTTCTTCTGGGGCTACAAGCGTGCAGAGTGTCGTGTTTGACCTTTCAGAAAAGAAGCTAGGCGAAATTAAAAACGATCTTATCAATCAAGCAATCAATAATGCTAAGAGCACGGCATATACAGCAGCTGCTTCGTTGGGTATGAAAGTTGTAGGAATAAAGTCCATATTTATTAATGACTTTGAAAACCCTGTTACTAATCCGCAACCCTTCTTTAAGAATTCATTAGCAGAACCTGCTGGGGCGAACACAACTCCCATCATTTCCGGAGAACAAAGAGTATCTTTAAGCATAACGACAAATTGGTTGGTGAAGTAATGAATGATGGTGAAGAATGATTTTACTGGTGTGGGTAGCTTATAGGCTTGACCTGTCAGGATTAGTATTAATGTACTTTGGCTATAGTGAAGGCTTGATCGAGCAGCGTTTTTGGCTTGTAGAAACCTAC
>AF_2010_repII_A100DRAFT_1000054_pt1 | contig 17232 bp, 19 predicted proteins | sample AmaForreplIIA100_FD_9198 | JGI IMG/M metagenome (IMG submission 9198) | reverse complement strand
ATGGGCATTGGTTCCTACCGATTTTTCTGCAGTTGTTGAAGCGTTGACTAAACTGACATGTACTTGTGATATGATGGCTTTGGGGCTTAGACTAGGATTTAACGGAATCGAGCTTGTGAGGTTAGTGCTCATCGTTCCAGTCTGGTTTTGGCTGCTACTTTGTGCATTGGCTGCTTTGGAATTAAAGAGAGCAATCGAAACTATGGCTGTCAAAAGTATCGTCGCCAAAACGAGAAATGCTATTCTATTATACATCACATGAGGTGTATCATACAATGTTATATATCTTTTTTCAATAGGAATGCAGAGCAGTTAATGTACCATTCCCGAGAAAATAAGTCGATCTCTCCTTAATGATTTTGTGGTAACTAGATAAATGGTTTAGCGCACCTTGAAGATGAACCCTTCAGTTCAATTCTTATTTTCCCTATCAAATAGGGTAGAAGTTATCTTTTGTTTTCTCTCTTAGCTGCCGCTCTTCACGTATTATTTCTTCAAGTCTTTGGGATGCATGTTTTAAGTTCCGTACGGGAGCGAGTAGTCGTCCATTGATTTAACTATCTCAAGCATAAAGATGTTAGTCAACATTAGGCGGCAAACTCTGTTTATTACCTACTGGATATATAATAACAACTGCGGCATAGTAACAACAACAGACACGCTATAACTGGCTCAGTCTATACATCAAGTTATAGTAGTAGTCTGTTTTGTTGATTTCTTTGCAGCATTATGCTCCCATCCACGAAGCAAAAACCAGACTTTAGCCACTAGGTCATGTATGTTGTGTTAGTGCGGGACATGCATACATACATGGCCTATTTTCTAAATCAATCTTGTTTTGTTTGTTTCAGGGTACACATAGGGGTGTGGTAGTTCTCGCAAAATTGAATTTTCATGGTATCAGCTGACTGCAGCTGAAATCAGATTGCATCATGTCTTAAAACGAGGATAGCAGCTGAAAACATATAGGTATCAAATGGTAGCAGTAAAAGCTTTCATCGAATGCTAGAGACGTTTATCAGTTCCAACATCTGTCATAACTTTATGAACTCTATTGTAATTGTGATCATAATTGTGATTATCATTAATAATATGCTCTACCACGAAAACACTATCAATAAATGATCGGCCATCAGGCCCGTGCGTAGTTGTTATGGTGATGAAATAAAGATCCCCTTGTTTTGGTAGTGGTGTAGGGGTTAACTTACTTACAGATTGATATTTCTGTTCTGAATTTGAAAATGAGATTGGATCTGGTCGTGTAATACTAGTCAGCTTTTGATCTTTTACCGAAGGCGAATACTGTAACAGTGGTGCTCCTGTAGCAATTACAGAGATTATTACTATTGCAGCTAGGGCAATAGTCCCAGTCAAAACATGCTGCCTCGAGCTATTTCCATTACTTTTTGTTTTATCTACATTTTTTCTTGTCTGTGGGTTTATGATGAAGTCGTGATGAGAATTTTGTTCTACTTGATAATTCTTATCAAGGTTGGGATTAACAATTTTTAATACGTCCTTTGTCATATATTTACATAAGCAAATATATTTAGATGAATGAAAGTCTGATACTGATACATAACCAAGAAAATGCAAGTTTGAAACACCCTGCAACACATTATCTTCAGAATGATCTGGAAACCCATCAACCAAAGTAGATATTTTGATTGGATGCTGTTTCTTCACCAGTATACGCAAAATTGCTATTTCGTAAGTATTCACGAGAGATACTAGCAGATAGGTTTATTTATTATTTGTTGACATTTTTGTTTTCATGCCTGTTAGTTGGAATTTCAAGTTTTTGATTAGATCTACATAGAAACAGCCAAATATGAGCATTAGTTATTAAATTTATGTCACAAGATTTCACCGAATCTAGTAACGGTGTTTTAACCAACCTTTTTACATCAAGAGCTGTAGCTCAAATCCTGGACTTTTTCCTTGACCATAAGGAATTTGATTATCCACCAAGCGAAATAGCAAGAAAAACGGGATTATCATTTAGGACCATATTTAGAGAAATGCCTGGTCTGGAGAGAAACCAATTAATCTTTAACAATAGAAGAATCGGCAAGACGAATATGTACAAGTTAAATACCGATTTTGAAGCGGTGGCTTTACTGGAGAGATTTGTTTTGGAAATGTCACAATTGCGTCCAAGCAAACACCAATTGGATGCTCAAAGTACAACTATGGATTTACCCGAATCTGAATCTGAAATAGATATATCCTGATATATTAAATAATTGCCAGATTACCTGACTTTTGTGTCAACACATATATAGGGCTGTGCCTCTTTACTAGGCATTAATGGCACATAGAGTTTATATCCTATCCTTATCAATAGTAGTTGCTGTTCTTGTAGCTATTCTATTTATCCAAACAACGATTGAGAGCAACAATAATAATAAGCAGATCTCAGGCCAAACGCCACTATCGGCTATAGATGCAGCAGGAGGAAAACAAGGACAAAATACTGGACAAAGTCATCAATACTTACTAGTTGCAGAAAACAACAATGCCCCTGTTCAGAATACAAAAAATGTTGCTTTATCATCTGCTTCTACCACCACCAATCAAGCTACTAATCTCACATCTATCTTTAAGCAAGTAGAAAATTCTGTGGTTCAAATCACAACCAAAGCTTCTAATCCTGGCACACATATCATCATAAATGGAAACCCATTAGGAGGCCAATCCACTAGACTAGGTTCTGGATTTGTATACGATACGCAGGGACGCATAATCACCAATAACCACGTAATTGACGGAGCTAATACAGCTGATGTTACCTTCGTTGATGGGAATACCTATAGAGCCAAAGTAGTAGGTAAAGATCCTTCTAGCGATATTGCTATATTGCAAATTACAGATAATTTTTCACCAGAAAAACTTGTTCCTTTAACAATTGCGAATTCTCCTCTACAGGTAGGACAACAAGTAATAGCTATTGGAAATCCTTTTGGACTAAGTGATACCATGACAACAGGAATTATTAGCCAAATGGGACGGCTATTGCCCGATCCAAATACTGGATTTTCTACTCCCGGAACAATTCAAACTGATGCTCCTATAAATCCAGGAAATTCTGGTGGACCGCTACTTAACATGCAAGGACAGGTCATAGGCATAAATACAGCCATTAATTCTGCTACTGGTGAGTTCTCAGGAATAGGGTTTGCAGTTCCATCAGCCTTAATTCTAAAAGAGGTTCCGACAATTATCCAAACTGGAACATATAATCATCCTTGGCTAGGAATAGCTGGTGGTCCAGTAACTCCAGATATGGCCCAGAGTTCTGGTTTGCCGATCAACTATAAAGGAGTAGTTGTAGCTACAGTTCAACCAGGCAGTCCTGCAGATAAAGCGGGTTTGCAGGGCTTGCAAGGTGTAACACAAGGTGTAACACAGAATGACTTTTCGAATACACAAAGTGTAGGTGACATAATAACAGGAATTGATGGACATCCAATAAAGAATATAGACGATCTCATCAATTACACCTATTTGCACAAGTCAATTGGCGATAGCATAGTACTAACTGTCAATAGACATGGTCAAATAATGAATCTAAATCTAGTACTACAGGGACGACCACCACCATCGATAGGAAATTCTGCACCGGAAGAATCGATTCTTCCCTGAAAATATTCTTTCAGAGGACTAGATATTCTATTCAAATTAATTGATTTCATATATGATTCAACAGCTCTTGGTAAAGAGAAAAATTTTTTGATCCGCTCCAACAATCGGATTTAAATAGAAGAATCCAAAGGACTAACTGGTTGATTCTAGTCATATTCTTCGTACATTCTAAGCACGCATCGATCAAAAATATCATAAATCCGTTTGATTCAAATCAGTTCTAATAAGATTAAAGTACTAGATATCGGTACTACTTTAAGTGATTAAGACATTTTAGTATTAAAACAAGCAGTATAGTGTATAGTGTCAAAACTTATGATATATGGTGGTATAGCCTCTCCAATATATAGTAGCTGGGGGATTGATACCGATTCCTATTATGAAAATTATCTGATGTTGACTTCAAATCGATCATCTAAGGAGGATAAAGAATGAGTAAGAACCACCACCACCACCACCACCACCACCACAGCTACATCAAATCAAATACTGCATAACCATGATCGATTGTGTTCATCTAAGGAAGAATGGTCTAATATTCAGCATGTTACGGCATAATTGAATATCGTAGATGTCATTCCTCACAGAATAGAAGAAGCAGTTTTACTCGACCATATTCCAATGAGTGTCAAACGAGTATTGGGTCTGGGGACAGGAAATGGCCGGCTACTAAAAATGACAAGAATATTTCGGCCTAATATAGAGGGAGTGGGTATTGATATTTCGCCCACAATGCTCAAGGAAACAAAGAAGAGTTTCTTTCGGGATCTGTCGGTCAAAGTGTTTGAACATGATCTCAACGATCCGCTGTGCAGCTCTGAACTTGGAACATTCGACCTAATTGTGACAAGCCTAGCGGTTCATCGTTTGACTCACATACGCAAGCATTCAATCTATAAAGAAGTCTATTCCTTACTCAACCATGGTGGCGTCTTTTGCAATTTTGAACATGTAGATTCACCTACTAAGCGACTCCATGATCATTTTCTGGATTCCCTTGGTGATTCAATTGCCAGATTTGTACTAGATGAATATTCTGACAGCTTATTGTCACTGGATACTCAACTATTCTGGCTTGAAGAGATTGGATTTGTTGATGTAGATTGTTATTTGAAATGGCTTGAGCTCGCACTTTTGATAGGAATCAAACCTTAAGATCAGTTACTGCATCAATATCCTTAAGGTGATAGATAGATTACAAACTTTATATTCAAATTTTCTTATGGAAATAAGCCCTTCAAAATCCTAATTTGATCCCTTAGCAGCCATCCAACAACGTTTAGGCTCTGACTTTCACAAGTTTTACGTGTCCTCTAGTGCAATTTTCCTGAATACCCAAATGTGCACGTATCATCTCTTTCGCTTTTGATTCAGGTAGTTTCTCAGTAGATATATAGCCACATTTTTTGCAAGTTATAATATATAACCAGTTTACCAAGACTAAAAATAATGACATAAAACTGATATAACTAGCCTTCTGCCTTACTGTGAAAACCTCCATAAGAGGGGTAATAATTACTATTATATATCACAGTTAGACAGGTCCTTCAGTCTATCAAGGCAATAAAAAGTACCCACAGAAATCCTGCCAATAGGACTCTACATCTTATAGGATTACCTATCTACGTTACTGGAATCGTGTTAATTGCTGGTTATTTTCTGAATCTTAATACTAATCCCATTATTGGATTAATCTTATGGCTAGTAGCAGTTAGTTTGTTCTTGATAGGTCATATGATAGAAGGAAACTTACGAGCAATGACATTGATAATACTTTTCAAGTACTTATCAAGGAAAGCAAAACTAATTCAATATTGAACACAACGATGCGCTATGAATGAAGAAACACATAAGGTTCTAAAGAGACTGGAAAGAATGGCTGAAAAAGAATCCCTACCATCCATAGGGCATGTTAAGGGAAAAGTCATTGCAGATGTGATTCAAGATTATAAACCTAGAAGGATCCTTGAAATTGGAACATTATACGGATATTCTGCAATACTAATGGGCAGCATATTATCAGAAGAACAAAATCAGGGCAAAGTTACAACTATTGAAATTGACAAGGAATCTGCAAGCATTGCAAGAAAAAACATAGAAGACGCGGCTCTTGACAAGAAGGTAGAAGTTCTATATGGAGATGCATTGGACATAATACTAATACTATATGACAAATTTGACATGGTATTCTTGGATGGTACTAAAGAGGAATACTTCAAGTATCTTAAACTAGTCGAGAAGAATCTTGAGAAAGGTGCAGTAGTTGTAGCAGATAATGTAGGCGTATTTAAAACATCAATGTACGACTATCTTGAATACGTGAGAAATTCTGGACCGTACAATAGCAGAACCTTAGAGACAGAATTAGAATTTAATAGTAATACCAAAGATGCAATTGAAAATCTAAAAGCTAGACTTGATCTGATTTAATGATTATGCTAACTGTTTTTAGTAATGCGTTCACTGACCTCACAACCTTCAGTCATCGGATTATCCTCTCATTAACCCCAAACAAAGTCCTGGCATGAATCCAATAGCTGCTACCACCGGTAAACCTATTGCTTCTATTGTAGTTGAATGTGTAGCAAATTGTGGTGCTCTACATTATTTAATGCATGGACAGCTTGTCCTGCCACATTTGACAGTGTAGTCCTTGTTGCATTTTCCACTTAAGACGATTTCCCATCAACCCATCCTTTGTATGATAGATATGAGAGACCAACCATAAACAATCCAATAATAATAGCTGCTATTTCCATTACTTTTTTTTATTGCGTATCCTGCTACTCCACCAAATAGGAATCCACCACCTGCAGAAAACATTAGGTTTTCTATTGACATACTATTTGGCATCCACCTTCAATATCTCTGGATCGACTAGATCCGAATCCTGTCTATCCTCGCTTTTTTTTATTCATATTCAGACTTGGCTAATGCTTAGCTGTAGCTTTTGTGGTTGTGGCTAAAATAACTTGCGCTCCTCGCGGATATGATGGAAGATCTTACTCCTACTCTCGACATATGATATATACAACCTAACTGTTTTGCATTCCATTTAAATTGGAAAGTTACATGTCAAATATTCATAAATTTGCCACACTTGTAAGAGAGATGGCCCAAACAATACATTACATTGACACCATCAATTGACGTAATGTCCTACATGTAAAAAAACCTACGGTATTGGCCTTAGCATTCCAGGATTGGATCCCCTTGTAAATTGAGTGTTTTGAGAACTGGCATGGTGAGGAATAGGCGCACCAGCTGGTAGTATGTTGAACGTATAATTTCTAGTAATGCTATCGCTAATAGACGACTTACTTGGAGTTATCGCCTGATACTTGAAAATCACTGATGCATTAGTCATCCCTGGAGATGATGCTTGGTATGTTAACCCTGATAGATTTGGACTTAATATAGGCGACTGACCTCCAGGCTTCAGTGTAACCTGTTGAGCATTACATGATGCTGTTGCTGTCTGAGGTACACTCATAGCATTTTTATTAAATGTGACGGACAACGGTGAGGTACATGTTCCATTAGCAAAAGTAATTGTTGCTGTAGAATTATTTAACACTATACCCCTTAGATTGAACGTGCTCCCAACAGCTACCTTTGACGGAACGGTATGAATGCGTAAAACTTTTACGCCCCTAATGTGAGTTACATTAGTTTCACTCTTTTTGAATTTGTTGCTACTATCAGTTTTTGTGGCAGCTAGGATCGAACCAGCGACCAAGGATGTTGTTGTAAGCATTAAGGTCATTGTAGCGACAGCTAGAAATATCCAAATTATCTTTAAGCACACCAATGCAACTACTCCTACAACATATCTTATAACTTTAACTCTAGTCATGATAGCTCTATCTGAAATCTCATGCTAAATGATATTGTGAATGTTTAATAATTAGGAAAAAAGGAACTAAAAATCTGATGTCTCAGGTATGTCATTTTGATGCACGGGTAACATCAATGTTAACGTAAGAAACTACTTATTCAATAAATGGTAATTAAGTTCTAAATTTACATTTTTGGAACCATGGTTACTATATTGACTCTAGAATAGGTGAAGTACAGTAAGTCTTGTAACGCAATTAGATTATAACACAATATCTAATGCCTACAAAAATTATCCATTCTTAAAAAAAACCAGATAGCAGAATTTACAACCAATTTGTAATTTATAACTTTTAGCAAACTTTTTAACTATTTTCTCAATGTTTGCAATCAAATAATTAGAGACTAGGGAAAATGATATAATAAAGTTAAGACCAATTTAGCATGAGAAAAATTCATCTAAAAGCTTTTATCCCATCTTTTCTATTCAGCGATTTCAGAACTTTTTATTGGTCTACTCATAGTTCATAGCTAATGATCGCAATAAATTGCGTAAGATATATTGTCAATCTTGTATCTACCTCTAATCTACACTCGAGTTTACACGTAATCAATCAAAATATTTTTTCATTATCTTTGACATATTGAGTTTAGCTACGTCTCTATCGGCTAACACCTCGGGATGCTTTTGTTTCAAGTGTCTCAATGCAAATCTAACATCGTTTCCACATAGCTTGCATTTTGCTTTTCCAAACATAGGTAAATATGATTAAGAGAATTAGTTAAAGAAGCCTTCGCATGGGAATATGCTCTTTTTCTATTAAAGATGTGTACTAAGAAGAGAGAAGAGGCTGAGTTTGCAAGAATTCTTGCTAATACAATCAGGTAGGATTTGCTAAGAGGTTGAAGAGTGCGGATAATATTAAGGATAGAGGCATAAAGCAAGCAACTATATCATCATACGCTGATTACGCTGGATTCGGTTCGGGTACCGAGAACAGATTAAAGAATTTACTAGAATTGTCAGATGCCGATTGGGATGACGAGGAAGAGGAGGAATAAGAGGAATTATAACAAGGACAATGTCCGGCCGCGATGTTGACCAAAGGTACGCTCTGATTTCTTGAGTTGAGTTCCGAATCATCGGTTAATTTGGACTCAATTGAGTTTTACTCTGTTGCCAAACCTAATACTCAAATCAGGAAAATTAACGACATTCGAACATGACAAATAACCCACTTGACAATGTCCAGAAAAATTAGTAATTCCACTGCATTTAGATAATGACATGATTATAAATTCGTCGCATAATATTTAGCTTGTTATAATCTCCTAGAATTTTTCAGAATTTGTGGACAATCCACATTGCTCTTTGTAGGAATATGAATCTTATGTTAGTATTCTAATAAGCTAGGTTACATCTACGGATGATAACCCTTGAAGCCGCTTCGTGGTATCTTAATTGGTGGTAGATAACTTCTTTCGAAGTAACTTACATATTTTATATTATCTACTTTACAAAGATATGGCAAGAATTACTCTTATTCAGGTTAATTTACAAAATAACAAAACAAAGGCAATAGAACACGTTCTAAAGCTAATAGATAAAGTAGGATCATCTGAATCAGACATATTATGCCTGCCAGAATTATGGTATTCAAGGATTGTCACACATTTTGAAACAGAATTTATGCAAATATTACATGCTGCAAGAGAATACAATATTACTATAATCCCAGGGGCCTTTCTAGAAAGAAACTGTGAGGTCGATACTAATAACAACAGCAGCTCATTATGTATCTCGTCCCCAGTGATTGCAAAAAATGGAACCATATCGGGCCGACAATTGAAAATCCACCCATTTGGATCACAACGCAAAGTCGTGAAAGGTGGTCCTAGAGTGCAAGTATTTGAAACCGAGGGCTTTAGGTTTGGAATAGGGATATGTTATGATATAGTTTTTCCAGAAGTTGCTAGAGCATTAACAATGAAAGGTGCAGATGTACTCTTTTTTCCTTCAAAGATAAGAAATGAGGGTATAAAGCCATGGCATATGTATGTACAAGTAAGAGCACTTGAAAACAGGATACCAATAGCAGCGCCAAATGTTTGCGGCACCAATAGCTATAAAGGAAAAAGCATTTTAGTTGACTTTGATTACTATAGCAAGATGGATATTGCTCTTCCAAAGCTCAGAATTGGATCGCCAGCAAATGAACAGATACTTACAATAGATGTTGATTTGAAACTTGTAAGAAGAATTCATAAGAATAGGTTCGATGGTATCTCAAATAACCTTCATGGTTTGCTGTAAGAGAGCCTAACCTATGAATTGNTCAATGATAGGTATCTTCTCTAATAGGAGTTCCATAACATACCTTGATCTGTCTTCTCACACTTTCAATTGGTAATAGTTGAGCATAATACAAAGGCAAAGATGATGGAAAAGTTTAGAGATTATAAGCCTGTTTACATAGTATGATGACTCAAATTGTTGGCTTGTGGTTGCTTATTCTGATTGAAAAGGCTGCGTTGTTATGTTTGGCGGCGAGAGGTAGGTACAAATAGATGTGTAAATAAGGCAATAGCAACGCCTGTGATGATAAACATGACTGTTGCTAATCCAGCCAGTTTGAAAACCTCTCTTGTATACATAAATCTAAGCTAAAAATGTCAGAACTAATCCAATCGACATTATTATCAGCGACCGATTTCCAATCGTTAGGGATAAGAGATTGGTTGAAATAATAAGAACCAAAGAATATACTATTAGTCCTATGGCACTCATCGCCCTGAGGTTAATATTTTAGCTGATAACCATACAGGTATAGAAATAATTGCCCAGATTATAAAAAGAAAATTATAGCGATAATAATAAAGGGGGATATAGATTCAGTCATAGGAATAAGAACTAGACGTCATTGCCATTCATTATACATCCAAGATACAATCGAGTGTAAATGGAACACTGTGTGAGAAGAGAAGAAAACAAAACAGATTGATCTTTTGGTTTGTTGGCTTAACCAGATTCCAGTTCATCTACCTCAAGTCGTATTAATGAATCGAGTGTTCTTGCACATTACATTTGTAAAATGAACTGGCAGTAGATGACATATCTCATTTTATATTAGATCATCTTATTTATGGTTTGGCTAGTTAGTTTAACAAGAACAAATGGATGAAGCCATAATGTGTCTAAAAAATAAGTCACGTTATCTGTTGAACTTGCGGTAAATCGCTATAATGTTATTGCACATTCTGCAAATGTACTCTCCCTTTTCAATAAGAATGATATCTTCTCCCAACTCTTCGTTCGGGCTTTCATACCTTACTAATGGACTGCCAGTATATTCTCTACTACATTTATTGCAGAAATACCTTGAAAATCTATTCTCATTTAACCTCTCAATGTTAGCTAAGAATATTTGAGGGACGCCTAGGCTCGCTCTAAGTTCTTCTTGCTCTGTCAGTTTAGCATAAACATACCCACCTGAGCCTAACAACTTCTTTTCCTCAAGGTCTTCGTTTTGATTCAATATTGATTATATCTAGGTATGACTATAAGTTTATTCCAATATCAGAGGCCAGAGATAGCCATACTTATTAATTATATTGAGAATAATTTTCGCACAATTCTTGTGTTGCCTGGAATCCTAGAACACGTCAAAAAATGATCGAAGAGTCATAGTAGTCTTACTATGGCCTTTGTTATTGTCACATACCTCAAATATTTAGACTACTCAATGTAAGAGATAAGAATTCTCATAGTTTATCGAAAGGTTATTTTGGATTTGTCTGCCTGCTCATAACTTGAGATCTTACAGAAGTAAGAGATTGGTCGATTTGATACACTGCCAGCTTGTCTCTTCCAAGTAAATCGAACTTTTGGAGAATTGTATGAAATAATCCCTCCTCTTCTACTTGTTCACTTATAAACCACTGCAAGAATGAGTATGTAGATCGATCTTTTTCCTTTTCAGCCATATCAACTAGATCATAAATTGCCTTGCTTACAGTTTGCTCGCTCTTTAGGCCGAATTGGAAAGTAGATTCCAGAGACTCAAAACTACTTGTAGGTTTTTCAATTGCAGGGATTATCGCCTCCGCTCCGACACCATTAAGATAATGGATAAGTTTTAACATATGTCCATTTTCTTCTGCAGCCTGTTCAAAAAAGAATGCGGCACTTCCATCGTATCCGATTCTTTCACACCATGATCCGATCGCAATATATGCATTTGCAGATGACGCCTCGTAGGAAATTTGATCATTAATCGCTTTTGCCATTTTCATTGAAATTCGCATTGTAGTAATCAACATTTTTTATATTCTATATATTTGCTTCAAATTTGCAAGTTATGCGGTTTGTTTTCACAATTGATAAACTGAATAGAATTGCTGATCTTATCCTCACCCATAACTCTTAATCTAAATTGTATGTTAACCTAAAATATGGAATATCATCGGGCAGTTTCACAACCTTGCAGAAAATAAGTGGATATTTAGTAAGTAATCTATAAAGGAATCATGTCAAAAGAAAATTAATAAAGATTAACTATTAGCTATCCTGCAAAATGCGTTTCAGTATTCTACTTACAAACTCACTGAATTACCTTTGTACTTTAGCTTAATCTATTGGAAGTCTCTCGTGAGATTCCTTCACCCTCTCCAGCCTGTCAAACATTGTCATCTATAATCTAAAGAGCCTGAAATTATTGTTCTTGTTCATTTCAGGACTTGTTATCTCCCTACTTTTGAACAAACCATCTTTTTCTTGTGCATTAGTTACTAATTACAGAAAGCTGTAATAATTATCGGTATCTCATAGCTATATACTCAGGGGCAGGGTGAACACTATCGGTCCGTCACAATAAGAGCTGTTAGCATATGATGAGATAGGGTTGCCTCAATTGCAGAAATAGATAAAAAAGAGTCACATAGCAACGAGAGCAAAAGTTCCGATTGAAATCATGACCAGTGATCACAGCCTGAACAAAAAGTGGTGTGAATTATTCATTATCCCTAACGAAATAGAGCCGGATTATCACTAGTATAAAATAGATGTTAGGATTACTGTAACCACCCGGATTAGCTGAGATAATAGAATCAGATGAAATAAAATTAGGGTTTAGAAACTCAGGCTGCTTGGCCTGTTGTTAATTGCGATGGTAGTAGTTGAGCATCCAAATTGTTGGTAGTAGTTTGATTGGTATTTGGAGCCGAAGTACCACTTCCAGTGTTAGGACATGCAAGGGCTAATTGTCCTGTGCCCATACCAATTGTTATCAGAGCACTCGCAAATACTAACACCATTCCAGCGATGATAAGTGTTTTATTCATTAGTAACATGTTTTCACTGGTATTATTATTAATTGTTCCGTTTAAAACCTGATTGATCTATAACTACACCATCTAAACCGATCTAAAACCAACATATGCTTCAAGATTACTGTAACAGCAAAAGTCACTAGTGAAAGGAATTTGGTCGAGAAAACTTATTTTAGCTACCGATGGCCTTGTTAAGGCTTTTATGAAAATAATTAGGATTAGAAGGAGCTGAATAAAATGTAAAGATCTAAATGTAATAGTTAGGTTGTTCCCTTCATATACACAAATGAATATTGAAAACGAATAGATAATTAACGTGTCTGGATGATTATTTTAGACATGTGTATCAACTACAAGTATAAAACGAAATTAAAGAACTAAAATTCGGAAAAAATTGGAAGGTAAATACATAGAGCTTGAATTTAGACTTAAGAGGAGTAGAAAATATAACAGCTAAGAGTGAGCTCATAATTCACTTTGAATTTGTTTTCAGTATTTATGGATTGACATGTTGTTCTTTACCTATGATTTTGTACCCAGTCTAACCTGACCCTTTTTTTAGATATGTGGGAAATAGGTAGTAAAAAGCCAAACACGGAGATACAGCTCTCTACATTTATTATGAATTTCCCAAGATTCTCCTCATTTACTCCTAACCTTTGCAGTATCGCTGAGACTAAAACCTGAAGCACATTGTGGGGCCTTAATTCTCAGCTCCTTTAATGAGACATTTAGATCTCTCATGTCCTTAACTTCATGTTGGTCTAACCCAATCTTCCACTCGTTGATTATATTGGTAACTGCTCGTCCGCTAAGACCATTTTTAGACTCATTCTTGTCTCTACCAGTCCCCCTCATGTATTCCCATATGACGCTCCTCTTCACACTTTCCGAGATTCTTGCCGGCATGATACTTCTGTTACAAGAATATGAGATTATGGTACAAAACTATGGTCAAACCCGTCAAAATATGCGTCAAATCAGTCGTCAAATCCGTCAAATGTCGAGTCACGCTTATTCCTGAAGATATTTATCACCTAGGACTCTATGATGTTTGATTTAATGAGGCTTCACATAGGTTCATGAATCTGCTATCTGAAAAATATCACACTCATGCTAGTTATGTCGTAGACCAGCCAATTATTTGAGTTTCTTCTCTTTGTTTAATTTAGAGATTCGAACCGAGTTCAATGGAATGAGTGGCGTGAACCAAATTTGACACTACTTAGGTCGCAACGGGTATTATTGGATTTATATTAACATACTAAATTTCATGGGTCCAGGTAGGGTGGTATAAGTGGCAAATTTCACATAAATTGGGAACTCATTACTGCATCGATCTAAAGACCGTACAGACTAGGAATAATTATGAAATCAATATATGCTTAACCTGTGCGCTTCAATCACTGACGCTATGGTAAAAAATCACAAGAAAATCGGTGCCCGCATCAAGCCAGGAGATGATTATAATTATTTTAAATGATTGATGAAGAATAGCTATTCTGTCTCACCTTGAGTTTCACTTTTCTTAACTGTAGCCATCTTTTCAACATTAAGTGAAATTTTGACCCAGGCGCCATTACCTTTGAATATATGTGCAGACACTTTTTTGTTGGTCCCGGAAGGATATACGGAACCTATTCTGCTAACCACTCTATCTCTTAATTTCTCTACCTGGTATTCTGCAATCAACAAATTACCAACTAAATTCTCTAACTCTGTGTCCCTTGCTTGAGCATCTTTTTCCATATTCTGTTTTAATTCGATTAACTAATCTGCATTTTCGATGTATAGTTTATTTCCTATTCGATAGTGAATTTCGTTTATGAAATTGGATGTGTCAATCACAGGACTAGATAGGTTTGCACCGCATATTGGAATGCCAGTCTGTTCTTCCGATTCATCTTTCTCGACCAGCATACAATCACTTCTACCACTACCTTTCATATTGTATATTCTTTATACAACGTGCTATAAAAATGCATATCTCATACACTAATTTTGGAAATCACTTTTTATAGGTTTTATAATCAAATTATTGTATAAAAATTCACGATCTGCAATTTTATAATCACTAGCAATATCCGCTTATAACAAGAGCTATACGACACGGTGAAACTGAATATGTATCTTCTTAGTCACAGAAATTGGGGGTAAGGATAGAAATGGTGCATACATTGTTAATCCTACAGAATGGATATGAAGAGATGTTCATGTCCTTCCATACGATAAATCTAATGACGAAATACTTAGAAAATGTTGAAGGGCGATAGATTGCATTCTGCAACAGCATGCTCTCCAGACAGCCATGACAATTACTAATGTGTTGAATCCTAATATTCGCCACCTCCTCCTCCGAACCCCCTCCTTCGTCCCCGCCCCCCACTTTCAGCGCCACTTCCGCCGACCTCACCACCTCCCTGTGATGGTGGCGATTCAGATGGGGATTCACCAGCTGAGGGTGATTGCTCTCCAAAATATCCAGATTCTGATGAACCCGGGTTGCTCTCAGAGGGTGACAGTTGTTCTGAGGGCAAATCTGATTGAGGTATGGGAGTTTTTGAATTTAGCACGTGTTGCTCATCTTGCGATGTTATTTTGGTCAGACAATCATCGCAAACATTCGGATTGCTCATGATTGAACGTGGATAAAACATCCTAAGCCTGGCCCAAATAACGGAAAAGGAACGTAATCGTAAGAGTAAGCAGGGAAATATCCTAGGTGGGTCGTCTCCCTTTGTATTTGACAAATACTTTTAGGTTTATCGCATTGTGCGCCAATTACTTTGGTTGATGCAGATTGCTGGTCACCCCTCTAGATATGAGAAGCCGGGCCAGCAATCCGCGCGTATTCGGGATTGTTATTAGCATTTCATTCTACTTAAAGACTCTCTTTAAGGGAGTGACTCTTCAACGTAATTCGATACTACATTTTCCTACTAATTATTAGATAATAATAATATGTTATGGAAAGCATTAATTACATTTACACTATATTGAAACCAATTTTGCTAGGGTCGGGAGCACTACTTGGTAAAGATCTTAGCATTAAACCTGAACTAATCACATCAATGATGAATAAATTTATTCTTATTGTGAACACGAAAATCGTAATTTGCTATTATGCCACGTGGTCATATGGTAACAAGACATGAAAATATTCAAACATTTAAGCATATATTTAATTTCGACTTATTTTGGATCTGTGTTATACAGAAATTCAAGTGTAAAGTGGGAGATTGAGATATCTTCGGTGTAACCTAAGAGAAGAAGATTAATGAGAGAATTGCTAAAAACGAGATGTCAAATGGAAGACACGGAAAAAGATAACGCGGCCACCTCACACAAAGGGGTCTGCTATCGTCAAGAAATAAATTTGCTTACTACCTGTAATAAAGACATAATCTATGACATATACTAAAGACTGCTACAATTATAATATCATAAGGTTTGACCAAATAGGATAAAACCAATATTGTCTATGAATATGATAACTAATGCCTCCTATGAATTCCTCATCTCCTGATCGGACTTCGCGAGAAAGGCGGAAGTTATTTAGAGAAGAAGCCGTTCTAATATTGGTATTTGTTGGTTTAATGATTCTGGCTGTCAGACCTTTTGGATTAAGAACTTTTCTAAATGGATTAAGTCATGACAATATTTTCTCTTTATTGCTTGTAGCATGTGCAGTTGCGGTAATTTTGGTAATGCTACAAAGAATAGGAATAATATTTCCTGAATATACAGAACGAGCGTAGTTTTCGAATTCTGTGGACAAGCGTAATTAGGGTGTTTCTCACATTATTACTGTTACTCTTGTAGAAATAACTTAACAAAAAACTGTCCATGAAAAAACTTGGCTTTAGTCATCTAAAGCCAGTTTACCGCTGTCTTCGTAAATGATCCATCTACTTAGTGTATATTTCCAATTATATTCAAATTCTTTGAAGTACTTCGATTCCGCAACGACCTCAGTGCATTCTACATTTAAATTTGTTGAGGCGAGCAATTCGGATCCACCTTTCAAACGGATCGCATAATTCTTCCTTAAATGATCTGTCAATAACTGAATCGATTCCGGAATCATCACATCTTCACAATAATAACCATTATTCTCATTCGTCAGAAATGCTCATCGTTCTCAAGCGGGCAGTTATTATAAAAGTGATGTGATATGTTCGACGAACGTCTTACAGTCGGCGAAAAAATAGGGAACGGATACATAGGGCGGGTGTCCATTCATGATAGAACGCTTTACATAGTTAAGATGCCGGATTTATATGTCCAAGCTCGATACAATTGTATGGCGAATACTATAGTCCCGCACTCTCGATTAATATCATGAGCTCAGTATATTGCTTAATGAATTGTTTCCCTTTATTGGTTATTGATATCAATCCTTCGGCATTACTGCGATATATT
>AF_2010_repII_A100DRAFT_1000053_pt1 | contig 17627 bp, 14 predicted proteins | sample AmaForreplIIA100_FD_9198 | JGI IMG/M metagenome (IMG submission 9198) | reverse complement strand
TCCTAATTCTTGTTCAATTTCTCCAGTATGTCTGTGTTTGGCAGGTTTGTATGGTCTTATCACGCCGTACCTCATGGCATGATGTGTTCCTGAATTTGGTTTAGCACCGGCACCGGAAGAACCTATTTTGCTATCAACGACAATATGTTCAGTATCGATAAGGTTGTTTTCTATAATTGGCTTAATGGCAAGAAGAGAGGTAACCGCCATACACCCAGGGCAAGAAACTAGCTGCGCTCTCGCTATATCTTGTCGATGAAATTCTGGAATACCATAGACTGATTTTGACAATAATTCAGGGACAGGGTGTTCCCAGCCGTACCACTTTACGTAATCCTTTGGATTCTTTAACCGGAAATCCGCAGAGAGATCGATAAGCTTCATCCCTCTGTAGTACAGTTCCTTAATGATCTGATTTGATTTCCCATGGGGAACAGATGTAAAGACAATATCGCAATTGCCTGCTAGTTTTTCTGGGTCCATTGACGAAAATGTGAGATCTATGAACCCCCTCAAACTAGGATGAACGCGATGTACATATTCACCCGATCTTCGTGTCGAAGTAACCATGCTAATTTCTACCCGAGGATGTGACACTAGTAATCGAAGTAACTCGCCTCCCACGTAGCCCGAAGCACCGACTACACCTACCTTCATTTTCGAGAATATCCTAATTTCTGGAGGGTTCGGATCTTATGAATTTTGTCGTGAGAGAAAAGTCCTTCTAACTGTGGCTCCAATTCATATTCGCCTTATATTTCTTGGCCATGATAACTATCCTATTTCTTAGCGAAATCAACGCTATAGTCTATAATAGCACCCGGAATATCCCTAGAAGAAACACTAGATGCGCCGCGAAATTCGACCGTGTTGTTAATTTCATGTACGACTAGGCCTCTTCGATCATCTTCCATTAAATCTACGCCCAGAACGCCGCCTCCGACCGCATACGCGGCTCTCAACGTGATATCCTCTAGTTCGGATGTAATAGGAGCACTTTCAGCCTTGCCTCCTCTTGCTACGTTTGTTCTCCACTCGTCGTCTGGAGAATAGCGATAGATCGCCGCAACGATTTCGTTTCCAACTACAATGCATCTCAGGTCACGAGAAGGTCTTTTAACCATCTCTTGTAAGTAGTAAATACGAGAAAGAGGGTTGTCATTTTCTTCTCTCGTCTCGATAATCATATTAGAGGTTTCTTTGTCTCGCAGCGGATAAACTCCTCTTCCCCAAGAGCCTATAACCGGTTTAAGTACGACGGGAAATCCCTTAGAATGAATGACTCGCAATGCGGCCTCAGCACTGAACGCGAAAGAAGTTCTGGGGGTGGGGATATTGTTTCTCGCAAGGCAAAGTGAAGTTAGCAACTTATTGCCACAAATTTCGCCCACTTTGAACCCATTGATAACAAGAAAGTCCAACGACTCCAAACAAGCAGTCAGATACAAGCCTCTAAAATGACTTACACTTCTTTGAAGAATTACATCTCCCAACGCAAATTCATTTCGTTCGCTCTCCGTAGTAATGCTTACTTTTCTTGAGTCCATCATTCGTATCACTAGTCCTTTCTCTAAGGCTTTATTGTAGATTGATTTTTCTTCGAAACGTACTTTGTCATATAGGACGCAAAGTTCTACCATCTATTGCCCCCAGTCTTCACCTACACTTTCGGCAGGTTTCAGATCCACACTATTCTGTGTCTTGTTTGCGATCTCAAAATCAGCGCCACAGTCCGGACACGTTACGATTTCTCCGACCAATGAATCATCGGGAATTTTGATTTCGGCACCACACTCTTGGCATTCTTTATTCATATATTGTTAGCATCTCCGTTTTCGTTCTGGGAGGATCGCCGTTCGCCTGGCACAAGATTAGCAATGGTCGACTGCAGTCCCCACAGCTGAACAAATCCCTTGGCCGATGATTGATCAAAAGTCGAGCGAGTTGTGAAAGTCGCTAGCTCATTACTGTAAAGTGAATTTCCAGATCTTCTTCCCACAACTCGAATGGATCCCATTTGCATTCTCAATTTTACCTTTCCGCTAACCTTTTTCTGGGTTGCATCTATAAATCTATCCAAATGCGATCGCAGCGGATTCTTCCATAGACCTGAGTATACTAACCAACTCCATTGTTCGTCAACAATACGCTTGAAATTTAATTCATGGGCACTCAGAACCATTTTCTCTAAATCCTTGTGGGCTTCAAGAATTACTACTGCTGCCGGAGCTTCGTAAATCTCCCTGGCTTTTATACCTACGACTCTATCTTCAATATGATCAAGAATCCCGACCCCAAACGATCCTGCTTTTTCATTAACGTACCGTATTAGGCTAGTGATATTCATCCTTTCATCGTCTACTGCAACTGGGATGCCTTCTTCAAATTCCAATTCTAAGTAACCTAGAGTATCATTGTCGAACTTTACCAATTGAAAAACATCAAATGGAGGTTCGGAGTATGCATCCTCGATTATTCCTCCCTCAATTGACCTGCCCCACAAGTTAAGGTCTACGCTATATCTTTTAGCCTCTGAGCTTATTGGAATATTACGCTCGCGAGCGAATTTAATTTCTAGGTCCCGTGTTAAGTTCATGTCTCTAATTGGTGCAATAATCTTCAGGTCCGGATCAAGAGATCGAATGGTGACATCAAATCTGATCTGGTCATTTCCCTTACCGGTGCAGCCATGTGCGACTGAGACGGCCCCAAGCCTATGTGCTTCCTCGACGATCTTGGTTGCAATGAGTGGTCGGGAGAGCGCAGTTGCCAAAGGATATTTGTTCTGGTAAAGGCCATTCGACTTAATGCAGGGGATTACGAAGTCTCTCGCAAATTCTTCCTTCCCGTCTACAAATATGTGTCTTGCAGCGCCTATGGCTAAGGCCCTTTCTTCGATTTCCTTGAAATCTTCATTTTGTCCACAATCTACCGTCAAGGTGATGACATCAAGTTTGTGGAAAGTACGCAAGTATTCTATGCACACTGAGGTATCTAATCCGCCTGAGTAAGCTAGCACAATTTTTTCTGTAGTCATTATAACGCTCTGCGGGCGTCGGACGCTACATTTATATTTTTTGGTCAGAGTTGACCTATGTGGTGATCTATTGACCAATGTCGGTCAACGGAAGATCGATAACTAGTGCCGTAAGAGAAATTATCAATAACGACATATCCTTTCAGGACTCTCTTGAGCGTGGTTACTGTAACATCAGTGCAGTGGCAAGAATAATAAAACCACAAGTCAATCGCTTGTTAGAGAAAAATATAAGAGTCGAGTCCATAATCACCGCGCTTAAGCGATCGCGAAAGTTCTACGATATTCAGGACCGCCCTATGTTATCTATACTGGCAAGTAGCACCATAAGTGTAAAAACGGATGTTGCAAAGATAAGTGCTGGAAAGGGTAAGAGAACGATGGAAAAGGTCGCAAGAGCTTTAACCCGATATGCTGAAGACTTTATTTCTGTCTCAGAAAGCGCTCTATCTGTAACGATGGTAATAGAAGACACCTCGTTACACAAACTTAAGGCGATCTTTGCTAACTCTAACATTTTAGAAGTCGAAGCTGGTTTAGCTGCGATTATAGTGAATAGTCCTGAGCGAATTATTAAAACACCTGGTTGTGCGTTTGCCTTTTACAATCAGCTTGCTAGAAGGCATATTAATATCGACGATACGGTCAGTTGTTATACGGATACGATTATGCTTGTGAATATGGTTGATGTTGGAAAGGCCTTTAATGCATTGGCAGAGCTAATATCAAGTTGCCGTAGGGATCTGAAAAAGAACGACGAAATTTTTAAAGGCAGTAAATAGTTGAATTTTATTTTGATTGGATGGTAATAAAATAGTGTACAGGCGCTACACGTTAGAAGAAATAAAACGCAAAATCATCAGTCTCTTGCAAAATAGCACCACTGGTCTATCAGGCGTTGAACTTGCATCAGCGACTGGCACCAATAGGATGACGATCACAAAGTACCTCAACGTCTTAGCGACCTTGGGGTTAATCAAGAAAAAAAAAGTAGGTTCTGTAAACGTATGGTTCGTGGCGCCGGGGACGGTGGATTATGACTACCCAATAAGTTATCTTGAGGTCCAACAAAAATTTATGAACACATTAATAGAAGGTGACAGCGAACGGGCTCGAAATATCCTAATAGGTGTGATCAATGCTGATGTCGAATTATTGAAAATTCTAACCGACGTTATTGATCCTACTGTAAATACAATTAACGAGCTCTACAAAAGAGGTCGTCTAGGCAAAACAGAGAGAATATTTCTCCTGAGTATGGTAGAAGAATTACTTGACTTGTTGAAATTTCATATTCGTTCTGACAACCCTGCACCTGGTGTCTATTCGTTGTTCGTGGCTGCATCAGAAGATTACGTTTGTCAAACAAAAATCGGAAAGCTCGCTTTCCAGATTTTGGGACTCAAATCGTCATATGTTGGTGATGTAGGACGCGAGATAGATCCCTTCTTTGATATCGATTTCCAGCGGTACATATCAAAATTCTGGGATAACAAAAGAGGATTATTGATTATATGCATCTATTCTTCAGAAGAAGGGGCTTCCCGTTTCTTGTATTCAGCCGCTGATGCGGTGAAAGCAAAATTAAACGCTGAAGTGAGGATAGTATTTTTTACGACACCTGAGCTTGAAAACGCTCTCCAATCATTGACTAGTGACTACGTAGCAACGAATCTGAACTCCCTTATTGAATGGTTCAAGCAAGAATACCCACAATTATCAAGTGAGACAACACATGTAATGGGCAAGTAATGGAGGGATTTTCGATTAGTTTGCCGCTGAAATGTAACAAAATAAGTTATGGTAAAGTGCGTTAAACATCTCATTTTTCCCGTGCCCTTAATTGTCGCCGATTAAACATAGATTCTCGATCTTGTCATATATTGCATTAATCTCTGATTGGATCTCTAACCGTTCAACTTCGGTAATTGCGGCATCCTTCTTTTCATACAACTCTCTGATGAGTTTATGCAAGTTGTATTTGATGGCTGCAACCGATTGGTTCATTTCTCTTAAGGAAAGCAAAGAATTAGATAGCGCTAATTGTCAAACAATTTTGGGTTCGTTGACAAATTTGGAGGCGCCGATATGGACATGTTAAAATGGTTGTCCTGGGAACCTTAAAAAATCCGGTCATAAACCGATTTGCACTTGTGTTTTTACTTCGACACCTCGTACCTCAATATAATAGAGTTTATGACGACCTAATCCGACAATAATAACGTCGATGAGGATTCTCTTAATCAACTGATTACGACTCTTCATCACCGTACTCGTATTCCAATTTCATGTCCGCAAAAAGCAATCGATGGCTCGGTCGTCAAGATTCCCCACTACTCCATCTAGGATTGCAATGAGTTGATTAAAACACTTTCTGCCAATTTTGTGTGCGGGGGGCTAGGTTAGGTCTCCTACCTAGATAGCCTCATTCAAGATAGCCGTCATGGTGGGAGTGATGATGGGGTAAAGGTTGAGCTTAACTATAAACTTCATAGAAGTAGTTTCACCAAAAATGTCCTAGAGATTAGATTGTTTTAAATGCGAGGTCGTTCACATCATTATTATTGCGCTATGAACGATAAAACCGAGAGCATGGGTCGACAGCCACCGGATCAGTGGGCCGAAATTATTGGACAACTCTTTGATAAATTGGTTGGAAAGAATATGGCTATGACATACAGCTTTGACAACTTGACCATTGACCTCCCAAAAGCTGAAGGCCCTAATGGGCAACTTATCGGTAGTGCTAAATGGACTATTAATGGCAAGGTAATAATCACCACAGAAACATTCAAGAAAGATGATGTCGCCTCGGAATCTTGATGGGGACGTTAGACCTGAATATGATCAATGAAAACAGAAGACATGGCCGCAGACTTTGCGGACAGCACTTTCACTAGTCATTCACCTGCGAGGACCAGCATAGCAGAAGGCAAGATCGATATAGGTCAGTTGGAGTCATAGGGGGCAGTGTTCGATTTACTCGCCTTAAGAGATATCGATTAAAAAATTAGTCGGGCAAACATTACAATTCATTTCCGCTTACCTTGAATTAGTCGGTAGCTATTAATGCTTCAGATAATAGATCTGGAAACTACTACCACTACCAATACCTTGCTTTGATAGTTTCAATCACCCGTTCATGATCTGGACCTTTCTTCCTAGCATATCTCTCCATTGCACTGAGGGGTACGCCGCCTAATGATCTGGCCAATGCTGCAAAGAAAAGGTTCTTTACAGGGTTGTCACGACCAACCTTCCGCATAAACTTTTGAATGCCGTGCCTAAAATTGTGTTGCCAAGTCTTATACATTACTCCTAGTTTTGGAGCATCCATTGTGTTGCCAATATCAAAAAACTGGGATTTTTCCAAGAGTCCTATTGGAACAAACGTAAGAGGGGTCACCGTGAATTTTGAATCTGGTTGTTCGGTTTCGAGCTCATGAATAAGCCTTATAGTTTCCCAGCTGTCTTCAGACGTCTCATCGTTATTTAAACCCATGATTATGGTAAACGCAGGTACCCAGTAGTTTTCGTTGAGAGTCTTGACAGCGGTCTTGACGACCCAGTGCCACTCTGCCGGCTTGTAGGGAGCTAGTTTTCTGTCCGCATATTTTCCAATCAGTCTAATACTTCCTGTTTCGAATCCACACTGAATACCTATATGATTTTCTGCACCAGCTCTGATGATCTTAGATACATTAGGAATCAACCGCTCATCAGCTATAGCTCCAGCAAGGGTTCCATGTGTGGGGTTTGTATGTTCAACACCCGTTGCCATAATCCCTTTGAAAAGCTCCTCAATAGCCTCTCTGTTCGGTTGCATGTTTTTTGTTGTTCTTGGATTCAATCCATAGACGAAAATATCATCACTGTGAACCCACGCATTCTTTAATCCTCCATATTTCATGTTGATTTCTATTTCTTTTTGTACCTTCTCAATAGGATAATATCTCAGTGGCCTAAGCGTCACATCGCAAAATTTGCATCCCCGACCACAGCCACGCATGACCTCAACTTGACCATGCATACTTGGGTTAATAATATTTGGAATCTCGTCAACAGAAGGTTCATCCCAATAATGAATGAACCTACCATGATATTTCCTACCACCTCTTGAAAATTCCTTAATCTCCACTTTGAAATCACTCTTCTTGAATGGATTTGCCGTTTCCATTTCTCCATTAATAAGGGCATCAAAGAATCTACCACCTACGCCATCGATCTCAGGTCCAATGCCACCAAGATCGCCCTCTACTATACCATAAAGATCATATTCTTCGATTTTTGCTGGGTCATAATTATACTGCCATGTTCCAGAAGCACCAGCGAGTACTTTGGCTTTGCTTCCGCTCCGTGTTTTTGCTGCAACAATCCTATGATGTAATTCTCTGCTGTAAAATTCGTCATAGGACATTTGTTTTCTCCCATACGTAAAAGTCATAGTCACCGGTCCCATACCAAGGGGATCCATTTCATATGTGCCCACTACTTCGGTTTCGGGCCCGATGAATTTTTCAACATAATCTGGATGCGCAACTACAACTTGATCTCTGGTATAACCATCCCTGGCTAAAGCAGCCTCGACTTTCCTCAGACCATATGGAGCATAATTAGCACGACCATCTGTATGTTCTATAGGATTACAAATAAAGTCAAAGAGTATTCTAGGAGTAACTTGTTGTCCCAGCACACGATACCAAAAGGTGTTGTGATTTCTTTTTAGATCAAGAGCCGGCGCGCAGCCGAAAAAGGATGCAAGGGAAATTCCCCTGTACGGAGACATAAGGGTACGATCCGCAGTAAGCACGACTCTTGGATATTTCATGACCTGTCCTTCTCTCCGCTGTCGTCTTGTTTATAATTATATCGATGATTTGAAGTTTTCTGAAGATATGTTCGCTTAATCTCAAACGTTCGTACACAGCCTACGAATTGAACTTAACAATATCCCTGACTGTTCGATCTGCCTTTACCGACCAATCGATGCTAATTCCAGAAAAGTGAAGAAGAATATTTATAGGACATAATTTTACTTTTATCGAAAAGAACAGTGTCGAATAGGGCATATGTTGGCGGGTATCAGGACTCAAATTCAGGTGTTAAACCACCTATCTCTCAACCCCCGATATTCGTTCTTTGTGAATCATGTCATTGGTGCGCCACTTATCTTGAGAGATCTAGATTATCCTCGGAGAATGAGTGCCCCCAATGTTCTAGCGACATGATATCGAGCTTTCCAATACTTCCAACCGAAGCCTTTACCTTCCGCTACAATGAAAAGCGTGGGGTAGAATTAGAATTTAGACGAAGATAGTACGTCTAAATATTGCAACTTCCCAGGATGCCAGTCATGGCTCACTAAGCGCAGCAATCCATCAAAAATCTTTTCTCGGCGCTTATATTCTGCAGAATAAATATTTTCTGCATCATCATTTGTCAATATCTCCATCTTTTGCATTTGTAAATAGGCTTGTGCTCTTAGCTGTTCTTTGGTTTTTATTTCATCAATTCTAGCCTGGCTATCAGTTTCTGATGCCCATTCCTGGAGCTTGCGAGGTGCTGTCGTAGGCACCAGAGCTTTCTTGCAACGACCAGAGTCGCCGGAGCTTTCTTGCAAGTGACTGAATTATCTGTGCCCCTGTCAATCTCTACTTGACCTAATGAGATGCCCTTATTAATTGCATATGTGCCCGGCCCTTTCTCTACAGCACTATTCACCGTTATAATCGTGCGATGTTAGCGGTATACTAGGAAACCACCCTTGAGACGAAGATAAACATTCGCAGATTGGATCTGAGCCGATTTGACAATTGTTGTACTGGTAAGCGATAACAGTTTCCACCACAGAGTGAATACAGGCAACCCTCACAAATATCACGTATTATACGATAAACTGCAAACAATTGGGAGAATTAAATGATGACGTTATTTACGCTGATGGTAGGAAGCGAAATAGCGAAGTGTGATGTATGTGGAAAGTCGTTTGGTTCAGGATCAACATGACCCACATAAAATAGTAGATAGGGATATCAAGAAGCCAGCTCTTGAGTTTGAGCGATCCAAAAAGCTAGAAGAGATAATACCCGTCAGAATTGCCACCGCGGTCATTGTCAGTTTTGGAGTATATACTGCTATCGCCCCAATGGATCCGCTCCCCTAGCAGTAAATGGCTCCTGCGCAGTGCCTTTGAACAACTGCTCTTCCTTGTACATGCTCATCTTGATGTGATAATCAATGGTCGATATTTCAGAGTGCCATAGTAAATTGGGATTATACTAACAAGTGCTTTTTCTAGTTACATAGACATGATGAGTCAGGGATCATTCATATAGAGCAAGGAATTTACGTTGGCTTCGAAATATGGAGTACGAAATTCAGTAATAGAAAGATATTTGAGAGGGCTGTAAATGGAACTAAAAATAACTTAAATGTATATGTTAATGGGAACAATGTACCAAATAGAGTAAACTATAGACATATCCAATTGTATCGACACGATGAAATTGCAATAGTTTATTGTACTCTCATTTCTTCAATACCATCAAATTATAACTTTCCAGAGGGAGTTTAGTGGTGCTGGTAGAATTGCGTACCTCGGTAAAGCTAAATATTTGTTATGCGTCGTTCGACATTCTGTGTCACCTAAACAAAGAATCCTATTCGCTTCTGGATTATTTGCTTCGTTCGGTGTGAGTGTAAGCATCATAATAATTGCTATTGGTGGGGGATTTTCTGCCCCTATTTCTACGCTGTTTCATCCACCGACCCCGGCAGATGTGTGGACAGTTGGCGAAAATATCCGTGATGGCACTATTTTGAAATACTCCTTGACGTCGATAGGTAGCCATAGCTCACCTTGGAGTAGTCTCGGAGGACCTAGCTCACTCATAAATGCAACAGTAGCAATGAGCTTTCATGAGGAAAATGAAAATAAATGGAATGTGACTTTCAGTATCAAGAATGCAACGACAACCAAGGTTGGCTCAATCCTGCTGTCAAAACAACAATTAACAAATGCTGGTCCAATCGGAAAGGATTTCGTCTTGTTCTACGTACCAATAGAATCTTCACTATTAGAAATTAGAGACATTGCCCTGCAGCCGGAATACCTGGCTATAGGGGCGGAGTGGAACTCTATAGACGTTGGGCTTTCAACAATTTCCGCCAAGATTGTTACTCAAGAAAAAATACAGACCCATGCAGGAATTTTTGATGCCTTTGTATTAAGTTACAAGATTGGCGATAAAACTAGTAGGATTTGGCTGGCCAAAGACATCCCTCTCCCATTGAAAGCGGAAGTTTATAATGCCCATAATCAGCTCCAGTATGACTATTCCCTATTTTAGGGAATAGATAGATACATAGGTAATTAGGGAATTCCACGATCTCCTTCCCATTTAGGGGTTTAGAACACAATTATTCCCGTTTAAGACCTGATATCCATAACGGCTTGTGCAACAGCCATCGTGCACTCGGTGTCATCATCGATCAAGGGAATTTCCGTGAAGAAATTTCAAATTTGTAGCCCGTGTAGAAATTTCAGATTTAATACATTATAGTTCTTGGAGTAGGGGAACTATAAGGGATAGGACTCGGACACTAATGAGTATTCCCTAACAGTCCAAAAGATTGCTTTGTATTATTTTGGGAATAAGACAGGACCTTATGGTAGCCTAAAGAGTGGTTAGTAACACAGTTGCTACAGATGTTACTCCATATAGTTCTTATCGTGAATGCGCTTTCGGCCAATGATTTTCGTAGACTAATTCCCTCTTGCCAATACCAAACATTGGGTTCAACGGTATTGATCGTGATATAATCAGTACCGGTTCTATCGCAGTTGATAATAAAAGGAATGCGACTCTGGATCACATTGTTACCCCCGCGCATAACCAATGTGGAGGTTATAGGACTGGACGGATGTACCGAGTTTCTATTATCCTGAAATGTAGTCGTACTTGTCGTGAAACCGTATCAGAAAATTTCCCGGTGGGTAGCCAAGTAATATCAACCTGGTTAACGGCAGCAGAGTTTGTTGAAATTTCACGGCACGTAAAGTTAATTAGAAGCTCATTAAGCCTCTTTCTCTAACTGAATGGTGAAGACTAGGAACAGTATTCAGAACATATTTGATAGCAATATGTCAGGTAAGAATAGGGTAATAACCGAAGAGTCTGCGAAAGAAATTTTGACTGAATATAAAATCAAAGTACCGCCGTACGCATTAGTTAGAAGCGAATCGGAAGCTCTCGAAAAGGCACGAGAGATCGGTTTCCCACTAGTAGCAAAAGTCGTTTCAGCTGAGATTTTACATAAGACCGATGTCAATGGGGTGAGGGTTGGTCTTAGGTCAGAAACCGACGTTCGTGAAGAATTCCTGGATATGTACGGTCGCCTCTCAAAACAATACGAGCTCAAAGGCGTGCTACTCGAAAAGATGGTTCAACCAGGTGTTGAATTAATTGTCGGCCTACAAAATGATCCACAGTTTGGGCCGGTTATTATGCTGGGCATGGGAGGAATTTATACTGAGGTTTTTAAGGATGTCTCATTTAGGGTTCTACCGATCACGAAAGCAGACGCATTACAGATGATCGAGGATCTGAAGGGGAAGCAGATCTTAAAAGGATTCAGGGGTTCAGAGCCTATCGACACGGACATGCTCGGACAAGCACTAGTAAATATAGGAAACCTTGGAACCGATAACGCTGCCTACTATTCTAGCATCGATTTCAATCCCTTAATAGCATACCCACATGATTATTATGTTGTCGACGCAAAAATCATCTTAAAAGACAAGCCTGACCCAGAGGCGATTTCAAGATCCCAACCAGATTCGAGCTACTTGGATTTGTTCTTCAACGCCAGGTCTATTGCACTTATTGGTGCATCACCCGAAAGAGGAAAAGTGGGAAATTCGGTTTTCGAAAGTCTTGTGAAACATGAATACAAGGGAAAAGTATTCCCAGTTAATGCAAAGGGCTATTCGGAAATTATGGGCGTTAAAGCATACAAGAACCTTGAGGAAATAGACGAGCCAGTTGAAGTTGTAGTTGTAACCGTCGATCTCAGGTTTGTTCCTGATCTGCTGAAAATTTGTGGAAAGCGAGGTATACATAATATGGTAATCATTTCAGGTGGGGGAAAAGAACTCGGTGGGGAGCGTGCGGTTATCGAACAACAAATCAAAGATCTTTCGAGCCAGCTCAAAGTAAGGATTATCGGACCCAATTGCATAGGAATGTTTAATGGCGATAATCGCTTGGATTGTGCATTCCAAGGTCATGAAAGGATGATAAGGCCCCAAAAGGGTCATGTTGCTTTTCTTTCCCAGAGCGGAACTGTGGGTATTGCATTTATGGAAACGGCAGATTCGTTTGGTATGAGTAAGATGATTTCCTACGGCAATAGGTCCGATGTTGACGAAGCAGACATGATCTGGTACCTTTCGGAGGACCCGGAGACAAAGGTGATTGGGTTATACGTGGAGGGGCTTGGCGATGGAAGGAAGTTTATGAATACGGCTAGAAAAGTAATCCATGACGCAAAAAAACCCGTCGTTGTATTTAAGAGTGGTAGGACCAGTAAGGGTGCAAAACAAGCATTATCTCACACAGGTTCGCTTGGTGGGTCTTACGCGGTCGTTAAAGGGGCACTTGACCAAGCCGGAATAATTTCTGTTAACAGCTATGAGGAACTTACGGGCTCGCTCAAGGGCCTGATCTGGCAACCTGTACCCCGGGGTAATAGAGTGGCGCTCGTTACAAACGGAGCTGGACCAGTGATAGCGGCTATAGATCACTTCGAAGAACTGGGACTTCAAGTCGCCGAAATTAGCGATACAAGTAAAAAAGCGTTCAAGGAACATTACCCACCGACCTATGTTATCGGAAATCCATGCGATGTTACGGGCTCTGCAAGCGCTGATGACTACCGCTTCGCGATACAAACCTTTCTTGATGACCCCAACGTAGATATTGTTATGCCCTGGTTCGTTTTTCAGGACGATCCGCTAGACGTGACCATAGTGGACATATTGGCCAATTTTCAGAAGCAGAAGAAAAAGCCAATCTTAGTTGGGGCGATGGGTGGGCCCTTCACTCGAACGATATCGCATCGGATTGAAGATCAAAACGTTCCGGTATACGACTCCGTGACTTCTTGGGTATCCGCGGCTGCAAGCCTGGCGAAATGGTCCCTTATTCTGAGAAAGGAGCCCCTAAAGTAACGGTGCAGTTGGGACTCTTTTTCGTTCTTTCTTATCCCAAAATCGACTGCTCTTCGTCTAGTCAATACCGTCAATATTTTTGCTGTGAAAAGAAAAATGTTAGTATGAACAAATGGTAGAGATGAGTTTGGGTAAAGAAAAGGTTATTATATTTATTCTCCGAAATATGCTTTAATGGAAGGTATACAGCAAAGTCAGGTAGTTACCATTACTCCGAAAGCAGCTGAAAAAGTCGGAGAGTTTATGAAGCAGGAAGGCAAGGACAACCTTTTCCTGAGAGTGTATGTTTCCGGTGGAGGATGTTCTGGGCTATCTTACGGAATGGGATTTGAAGAAAAAGCTGAAGACGACGACAATATCATTGAACAAAACGGCGTTAGGGTCATCATAGATGGTTATAGCCAGAAATATTTGAAAGGCGCAAATATCGATTACATTGAAAGTCTCATGGGCGCAGGATTCAAAATAAACAATCCGAATGTAACAAAGAGCTGCTCCTGCGGACATTCTTTTAACACTGATTGATCTGACCTAGAGCCGCAATTATCGATACGAGGCTTTACCCAGCGGAGAGTTGGTAGCCGGGAAAAACAAAATATTCATGAAAGGTAAGCATCCTTTTATCAGGTATAGAAAGAGATACTAAAAAAGTCCGAATAAAGCTTTGTTAGCGGTGTTCTTTACTTTCGATACAGAAGATTACACAGCAGTAAAATGCGTTGCAGAACAAAGTTACAGGTAATTAGTTATAAACATTCAATCCTTCCCCACAAGACGAGATGAATGCCGGCGTCTATGGCATCAAATGTAGATTCGATTAGGAAAAAACTACCAAGATTGCAACTAGATCAACGATCCTCTGAGGAGAGCGAGATGAAGAGAGACATGAAGAAGCATGTAGAGAAAAGGGCTAGAGAAACCTTTGTTCGAGACATGAGAAAATCTTGCCTAGAACCTTCGTATACCCCTCGAAAATCAAATATCTGAACTATAGAGTCAAAAAAGGTGTCTCGTTAACGATTAATGAATAATCTCATAGCAAACGCGATAGACGGAAGCACTGCAAGTTTAGAGTACTGAGGTATCTACGGCCATAATCCTCTAATCTTTATAGCCTCCGCAACTCGGTTTATAGCCAGTAGAGTGCTCGCTTTTCGCATGTTGATCTGATATTTTTCATGGTTAGAATAAACATCCGAAAATGCTCTAGTTATAGTTCTATCAAGCATATCGTTTACCTGGTCTTCGGTCCAGTATTCTCTTCTGAGGTTTTGAAGCCATTCGAAATATGACACAGTTACCCCCCCGCCGTTCGCTAGAACGTCAGGGATTACTAGGATCTTGTTCTTGTATAGGATTTCGTCCGCGTCTGGAGTGGTGGGGCCATTAGCCGCTTCAGCCACGATTTCAGCGCTGATTTTTGGAGCATTATTCCTTGTAATCTGATTCTCAAGAGCTGCGGGAATGAGTATCGTGCACTCCGTCTCAAGAACCTCATCGCTACCAATTGAGTTGCCTTCCGGGAATCCAACTACAGAACCCATTTTTTGTTTGTGCCCTACCAATGCCGCTATCCGAATACCACTTTTGTTATATACGCCTCCCTTTGAATCAGATACAGCTATTATTTTCGCTCCACTTTCTTCTAATAGCTGTGCAGCATATTGGCCTGCGTTCCCGAAGCCTTGAACGGCTACGGTCGCTGTATGAATGTTTAGCTTCAACTTATTCGCGGCTTCTCTTACAGTAAAGGACAGCCCCCTGCCTGTCGCTTCATTCCTCCCTAGTGACCCACCTATGGGTAGTGGTTTGCCCGTGATTATTTCAGGCTGTACATAGTTCCCCTTGAGTGCAGAATAGGTATCCATGATCCAAGCCATTTCCCTTCCTCCTGTATATACGTCGGGGGCAGGAATATCAGTATGAGGTCCAATGATGTCTGCGATCATGTAAGCATATCTTCTAGTCATTCTTTCAAGCTCTAATTCAGACATTTCCTTCGGGTTACAAATAATACCTCCCTTACCGCCCCCGTACGGAATATCGGCTATGGCGCATTTCCAGGTCATCCACATTGAAAGCGCCTTAACTTCATCCAATGTAACCTGAGGATGGTATCTTATTCCTCCTTTATATGGCCCGCGTGCGTCGTTGTGTTGTGACCTATAACCCGTAAAAACATTAACCGTGCCATTATCCAATCTGATAGGGATCGAAACGGTAAGAACTCGCTTGGGATGCGACAATATCTGATGTAGTCCCTTGTCCAGATTTGTCAACCTTGCTGCCTCATCGAGCTGTTGAAGTGCGACTTCAAACGGATTTATTGTTGATACCTTCGAGTGATCTGACATTATATAGATTGTTTGAAAAAATTGGATGTATTTAAGCTTTGAATGTAAAGTGAATGCTCAAGTGCGGTGAGTAAAGGGTGTAGCACGGTTTATTAGTTAGGTATAACCGCCCACTTTTTTTGAGATCATCGCGCGCAATTCGTCATCCGTTTTTCCTATGTAGTCTATTTTTAATGAGCGTGCGATAGTTTCAAGTTTTTCGTGCTCTGAAGATACAGGTCCATCGACTTTCGTGTCCATCATATGCATTTCGTTATTTTCTGACCCCCTAGTAGCTTCCTCGATCTCTGTCCTTAACAATTCCTGGGCCTTTCGATATTCTCCGACAGCCTTGCCAATCGTCTTTGATAGCTGTGGAATCTTCTTTGTCCCAAACAACAAATAGAGTGCGAGGAGAAGTATTATTATCCATTCAGAACCCCCGATGATCATATGAAAATCGGAAAAAAAAAGTGTCACCAATTATTCAATTCTCCGCTACTCTTCTTAGATGGAAATGTGTATAAGCACCAATTAAATATTTAGCCAAAATATTTTGTCTCAAGGACTCACTTCCTGCCCTTTATATGGGTCTGCATTATTTCGCGTCCCACACTTAGAAGGTATCACATGATTCACTGAGAATTCGTCCTATCCACCGGGAACTTTGTGTAGAGACATTCCCCGTTGTCATCCATGATAGACCTCGTTTTGTTGGCATTTTATTATTCGTGAATACTATTTGTAGGCACCGACAATAATGGCACCCCCTAGCAACGTTGTGTTAAACTCCACCTTCGAGAAGTGTTCTTTTAGGAGACTTTTTAGCTCAGAGTTTCTTGGCCACTTGAGATAAGTGCTGTAGAGTTTCCCAAACTTTAAACCAGCTCTACCGGCAACTAAGTATGCAACGAGGCTGAGAATGTATTTCAAGTAAAAAGATACGAAGGCTTCTAGAATAGGGTTATCCGGTTTACCAAGATCGATAATTACGAATCTGCCCCCGAGCTTCAGTACACGGGAGATTTCAGAAATGGCAGGCCCAAGGCGAATTGCATCTCGAAGTGAGTAACCACACAATATGACATCGAAGATATCATTTCTGAAAGGCATGTATTCAAAGACCCCTGATGATAGGCTAACTTCTGAGGACAGCGGCCTAAACAAGTTCTTTGCATTTGCAAGCATTTCAAGAATCGGGTCATACATTATTATTTTAGCAGTGCCTCCTGATTCATTAAGAGCTAATCTAGACATAGCCCCGTATCCCGAACCCGCGTCAAGAAGAAGATTACCAGCTTGGACTCGCCCCTGAATTCCTCTTAACCGGAATTCCATATCTTTTCCAAAAGAGATCGCTCTGTTTACTTTATCGTAAACTGGAATTATGAGACGTAATACTTCTATAATCTCTCGCCAATGCCTTGGACCGAGCCCAAACAACTGCTAATGCATTGCATGGGATCTAGTTATTATTGGTTTTTCAATCCTTAGCTTGGTGTCACATTGCCCGAAGAAGGATTAAATAAGCATTCTCTTGATAAATGGTCCTGTTGTCTTCGGAGGGTGAATATGTTTGTCCAGATTGTGGGTGCCTTCTGATCCACAGCAATCCGTTTACTCTCGACAGCATGAAGGATGTTCACGCTCAGCTATGTATAGTAAAGCGTCAAGAGTCTAGGGCTGCTCAGGTTGCGAGCAGACCGTCCCCCGCTGCCGCATCAAAATCTCAGACACCCGGACTTCAAAAGCCTATTGGCCCTTCAACAGATATGGGTGCTTCTACTTCTATTACTTCTAGTACTCCTGCTGCAGCAACTACACCTTCCTCAATTGGCGACAATACTACCATATCTATAACTGGATCTGGAACTAACTATTCCAAAGCTGAAGGTCCTATTGATCCTGACTTTAAATCAAATAGGCAGGTGACTGGTACTTTCCGAGGAGTAAAAGTATGGGGTCCAATAGATCCTCCTGGACAGCTAGGTATATGGGGTACGCAAGTGACAGTAGACTATGACAT